>VOFI01001156.1_pt1 | contig 232001 bp, 238 predicted proteins | sample 5384131 | NCBI WGS metagenome assembly VOFI01 (sample SAMN12384728, study PRJNA508395) | human gut metagenome | isolation source: healthy gut H | host: Homo sapiens | reverse complement strand
GAAGCCCCTGTCCAGCCAGCCCAGATACAGGACGGAGGCTTCGGAAAAAGAGGCCAGCCGTTCCCGGACGGCGGGGGAATAAAACTCCCTGCCATTCCAGACAAAGTCTCCTTTCCGGACGGCGCCCGTCAACCCGGCAGCCACTCCGGCCCCGGTGAGGCAGGCGATTGCCAGCGTTGCGGCCGCCATCCGCGGCATGCACAGGGAAAAGCGCCGTTCCGCCCGGGCCACAAAGAAGATAGTCACCCAGATCATCATGGGTGAAAGGATGGAATTGTAATAGTAGTTGTACACGCTGAACATCTCCACCTTTGAAGAAGATATACAGCAGGGCCGTAAAGAGGAGCGCCTTTTGCCTTTTTAATTGACGCCAGCCCGCTATCGCCAGAGCCCAGATGACGGCCACCCACATCAGTACGTCGGACAGGCAGCGGACCGGAGCCGGCCTGAGCAGCCTGGCCCACCATGTGGTATCCTGGGACACCGTTCCATAACGCACGGAGCACAACAGGTACTCATTCATCGCTTCTTTCCAAACACCGTTGGATACCAGCCAGGCCGAACAGGGGACAACCACGGCCAGGAAGCCGGCTAGCGCCACCCCTAAAGCCACCGCCGCTTTTTTCTCCGCCCGTTCCACCACAGCCACAGGCACAGAACCCCGCCTAAAGCGCACACGGGAAAGGCTATGGAGAACTTCATCATGGAGGCTGCCCCGGCAAATACCCCGGCCGTGCCGAACAGAAACAGCAGGCTGCGCCTGTCCCGCATCCGGAAATACCGACCAGCCTGTAAACCACGGCCGCCATCCCCGGCCAGCACAATTCCTCCACCCCTCCCCCGCGCTGGAAGGGAAACGAATCAAACAGAAACAGGCACAACAGCATGGAAGCCAGCAGGCTGCCGCGTTGTGACAGATAAAAACGCGCCGTCCCGCAAGCCAGCAGAAGCGTCGTAAAAAGGGTTACGCACTGAATGAGGAATATTCCGGCAAATGAATGCCCGTCAATCCACGCGGCGGCATAATAAATCCAAACCAGCAGGGGCCCCTTTGCTGTCCGCCATTTCCACATAGGGGAGAAGCCCGTGAAGCAGCCCCCGCCCGAACATGAAAAAAAAAATGGAAGGGTCCGGAGATGGATAAAAGGAGTACAAGGGAGAGGTATCCGAACACGCTCCAATCCCAGATAAGAAGCGTCAGCGGGATTTTCCACCCCAGCATAGCCATGGAATCATTTTTTCCCTGTCATAGGTTGGGTAGCAACAAGTGGGATTGTGCGGATTACAAATCCGAACTAGATAGGCAACAATGCGAATGTAAGAAGAATATTCATCATATTCAAGCATATATGACAATTTCTAACAAATATTCTTCTTGTTAAGAATATCCGGGGAAATAATGGGTAGAGTTGGAGAAATGCATTTGATATGAAAAAGTAGTATTGACTTCGGATTTGTAATCCGCAACAGGCCGTGACACGGAAATGTACGCCATGCCTCGCAACCGGGTTGCCCTGTCCGGAAAGGCATGATTAAATGAACCTTATATGAATACCCCCGTTCTCAATGACAACCTGCGCGCCGCCACGGAAGCCCTTTTGCAACCTGCTTGCCAAGGAAGACCAGGTTGTGGCCTCCAAGGCAAAAATCGGCCTCTTTTTCCAGAATCCGGAGGCAACCAAGCTTTTTGAAGAAGTAAACGCCTACGGAGAAGAACTGCGCAACAAGCGGCATGCCCCCCACGGAAGAGGAAATCTCCAAGTTCGATACCCTGCGTGAAAACGTGGTCAAGAACGATGCCGCCCGCGGCTTCCTGGAAGCCCGCCAGACCATCGATGAACTCCTGAACACCATCAAGCATGATCTGGGCATGTCCATCGACCTTGGCCGTGCGCCCACCCGGAAGAAATCGAGGAAGCCCGGCAGCGCGCCATGAGCGCCCAGACTTCCTGCTCCTGTGGCGGCAGCTGCGACAAGGAAAGCTGCGATTGCGACGGCAATTGCGACCACGACCACGATCACAAGGACGGGGGCTGCGGCTGCGGCAACCACTAAAAAGCGATCTTTCAACCTTTCGTCAAACGGCTTCACTCCCAGGTGAAGCCGTTTTTCATTGACGGCATGCGTCAACGCCGCCCTTCCAGGACATGTACGTATCCAGTCCGGCACACGCCCTGGCCTGAAAACCGTCAGGGGCTTCACAAGCCTTTGCGGCAACCGGAAAAACTGGCGCCAGCGAACCAATATCAAAAATTGCGGCCCATGACCGCATATTCTCTCAGATGCCGCAGAAGCCTGCGGCGTTCCATAAAGGCTTTTTCAAAAGAGGGCCGCATTTGCACGCCGCCTGCATTTTCCCCACCCCGCTTTCTTCATCAGGACGGGCAAGACGCTTGAACGGGAGATGGGCCCATGTTAGCCTCATTCTAAGGAATCATGACTTTTTCCAACCGCCCAGCTTCCGCTTCCCTGCCGTTTATCAAAACGGATTTCCCGTTGTTCCTGGCTCCGATGGCCGGAGTAACGGACCCCATTTTCCGCACCATCTGCAAGGAACTGGGGGTTGACGTCATGGTGACGGAGTTCGTCTCTGCGGAAGGCATTCTCCAGGCATGGGAGAGAAACCGGAGGTACACGAAGATAGAAGACGCGCACCGCCCCATAGGCATTCAGCTTTTCGGCGCGGACGGGAACCACATGGGAGAGGCCGCCAGAATAATCCTGGACCATGAGAAACCGGATTTCATCGATATCAACTTCGGCTGTCCGGTCCCCAAAGTGGTGGGCAAAAATGGAGGGTCCTCCCTGCTGAAAGACCTTCCCTGCTGGCCTCCGTGGCCGGAGGCGTGGTGAAAGCCGTGGGCGACCGCATCCCCGTCACGGCCAAAATACGCATTGGCTGGGATTTCCAGAGCCTGTGCGCCATGGACGCGTGCCGCCTGCTGGAGGATGAGGGTTTCCATGATTACCATTCACGGGCGTACCCGTTCCCAGCAGTATTCCGGCACGGCCAACTGGGACATCATTGACGAATGCGCACGGGCCATGTCCGTGCCGGTCATCGGGAACGGGGATATTTCCACCCCGCAGGCGGTAGCGTACGTGAAGGAAAACACAGCCGTCAGCGGCGTCATGATCGGCCGGGCGGCCACGGAGAATCCATGGATTTTCGGAGACGCCAAATATTATCTGCTGCACGGAGCCATGCCTCCGGCCAGGGATCCGCAGGAAAAAAGACGGACCTGATCCTGCGTCATGCCCGGATGGCCCTGGAGTCCCGCCATTACGGGGACGAACTCCACACCATGCGCCACATGAGGTCCCGCATTCTGGCTTACACGAAGGGGTTTCCGGGAGCCAAGGAAATGCGCTCCCGCCTGGCTCGCGTCTCCAGCATGGCGGAGCTGGAAGACCTGCTTTCCACCCTTCCCCGCCGGCGCTCCTGAGAGCGGGAAAAATCCCGTCCTCCGGGAGATTCCGCAGGCCCGGCAAGCGGCATGGGAGGAAGGCCGTCTTCCCCTTCCCCCTCCGCACCTGAAAAAAAATGCCCTTTTGAGGGAAGCTAAGTTGACTTTACGCCTCGAACCTGTCAGAAATAGGGGAGTATCCTGCCGTCCCGTTTCGGCAGACTTCCAACCATAGACTCCAGAGATCGACGTGTACTCCAACGAATCATATCTCATCGAACTTCTTACGCAGGCCGGCTATCTGAATGAAGAGATTCTTCAATACGCGCGCAGTCAAAAATCTCCCACCCAGGACCTGGTCGATTTCCTGATCCAGGCCAATTATCTTACGTCGTGGACCTGGGCTCCATGCACATTCCCAGGAGGTGCGCGAACTCATCACGCCGGAGCTCGCCAGGCGCTTCCGGGCCATCCCCATTTCCGACGACGGCTTTTCCGTCAACATCGCCATTGACGACCCGCTGAATCTGGAAACCATGGACAGCCTGCCCCAACTGATGGGACGCGACGTGATTTTCAGCGTCGCCACCCACAGCGCGGTGGAAAGCCGCCTGAAAGAATTTTACCGTGACCTGACCGTTCCGGCAGACGCCGCCGGCCTGGATGGGGACGACGGAGACGCGCCCATCATCCGCCTGGTGCAGCAGATGCTGACGGACGCCTTCAAGATGCGGGCGTCCGACATTCACATTGAGCCCATGGAAAACCGGCTCCGCATCCGCTACCGCGTGGACGGCAAGCTGGTGGAGGTGGCCACTCATCCCAAGAAGCTGCTGAGCCCCACATCGCGCGCCTCACAGTGATGAGCACCACCATGAGCATCGCGGAAAAGCGCATGCCCCAGGCCGGCCGAATCCAGATGAACATCGGCGGCAAGCAGATTGACCTCCGCGTGTCTTCCGTGCCCAGCAACCATGGGGAAAGCATCGTCATGCGTATTCTGGACAAGTCAGCCCTGGTGCTGGGCCTCCCCCAGCTCGGGTTCTTCTCGGATGACGAAGCCGTGTTCGACCGCCTCATCACTCTTCCGGACGGCATCATCCTGGTAACGGGCCCCACCGGTTCCGGTAAGACCACCACCCTTTACGCGTGCTTGAACCACATCAACCGCCCGGATAAAAAGATCATCACGGTGGAAGACCCCGTGGAATACGAACTTTCCGGCATCAACCAGGTGATGGTAAAGGCGGACATCGGCATGACCTTTGCCGCCGCCCTGCGCGCCATGCTCCGCCAGGCCCCCAACATCATCATGATCGGGGAAATTCGAGACATGGAGACGGCCAGCATCGCCATCAACGCCTCCCTAACGGGTCACCTGGTATTCTCCACCCTCCACACCAATGACGCCCCCAGCGCCGTGGCCCGTCTGGCGGACATCGGCATCAAACGCTTCCTGATCGCCTCTTCTGTCCGGGCCATCATGGCCCAGCGTCTTGTCCGCAAGCTGTGCGACCGCTGCAAGGTGGACGGCGTGCTGACGGAAAAGCAGGCGCATACGCTGAACATTGACATGTCCCGTCTCACTCCGGGCCAGATCAAGGCCCCCCACGGCTGCGACTTCTGCCGCGGCGGCGGGTTCAAGGGCCGGATGGGCCTGTTTGAAATTTTCGAGATCGACGACGAAGTGCGACGCATGATCAACGAGAACCTGACCTCCCCCCCAGCTGCGCCAGCGCGCCCGGGAACTGGGCATGAGAACCCTGAGAGAGGACGGCGTGCGCAAGGTGCTGGCCGGCCTCACCTCTCCGGAAGAAGTGCTGAACGTCACCATGGGAGACGCCAACTGATTTTCCCCCGCAATTCATTCTGATTATTATGGACACCAATCTTACACTGGAACTTTTTATCGGCCGGGGAATGATCGACAAATCCCTGGCGAAGGACATCAAGGAGGAAATGACCGTCTCCGGCAAGGAGCTGCCGGAAGTGCTGGCAGACTTCGGCATCATCGGCAGCAAGGACGATATCTGGCAGATGATCGCCAGCGACCTGGGGACGGAATTCATTACGCTGGACAACTTCCAGCCGGACCCGAACGTGCAGAACATGATGCCGGCCACGCTCGTGCGCCTGCACGGCGCCCTGCCCGTGCGGCACGGCCCGGAAGGCCTGTACGTCTGCCTGGTGGACCCCCTGAATCCGCAGACGGTGGAGGACCTGCGCTTCGCCCTCGGCCAGGACATCCACGTCCTCATCGCTCCGGATTACCAGATTTCCGAACGCATCAACGAACTGTACGGCGGGGAATCCGCCGCCATGACGGACCTGATGCAGGAGCTCAACAACATGCAGGTCAACAATGAAACGGAAGATTCCGCCGCCGCGCCCGTCATTCGCTTTGTGGACCTGGTCATCACGCAGGCCATTAAGGAAAAAGCATCCGACATTCACTTTGAACCCTTTGAAAAGGATTCAAAATCCGCTACCGCGTGGACGGCTCCCTTTATGAAATGCAGCCGCCGCCCGTTCACCTGTCCGTCCCGGTTATTTCCCGCGTCAAGGTCATGGCGAACATGAACATCGCGGAACGCCGCGTTCCGCAGGACGGCCGAATCGTCAAGCAGATAGGGAACCGGGCGGTGGACATGCGTGTTTCCTCCCTGCCCACCCAGTACGGTGAATCCGTGGTGCTCCGCGTGCTGGACCGCTCTTCCGTCAACCTGAACCTGGACAACCTGGGGCTCCCCCGCATATTCATGAATATATTCTGGATACGGTCCACAAACCCAACGGCATTTTCATCGTCACCGGTCCCACCGGCGCCGGCAAGACCACGCTGTATGCCGCCCTGCGGGAAATCAATACCATTGATTCCAAGGTGCTGACGGCGGAGGACCCCGTGGAATACGACATCGACGGCATTATCCAGATCCCGATCAATGAAGCTATTGGCCTGGATTTCCCGATGGTGCTCCGCGCCTTCCTGCGACAGGACCCGGACCGCATTCTGGTGGGGGGAAATGCGAGACATGGCGACCGCCCAGATCGCCATCCAGGCATCCCTGACGGGCCACCTGGTGCTCTCCACCCTGCACACGAACGACTCCGCCGGCGCCATTACGCGACTGGTGGACATGGGCTGCGAACCTTTCCTGGTGGCAGCCTCCCTGGAAGGGGTGCTGGCCCAGCGCCTGGTGCGCACCATCTGCCCGGACTGCCGCACGCCGTATGAACCCTCCTCCACCATCCTCTCCCAGCTTGGCGTGTCTCCCTATGAACTGGGAGACAAGCATTTCTTCACGGGCCGCGGTTGCGACAAATGCTCCAACTCCGGCTACAAGGGCCGCAAGGGGATCTACGAGCTTCTGGATATCAACGATACCCTGCGGGACATGATTACGGACCGCGCGCCCTCCGTGGTGCTGAAGCAGAAGGCCATTGAAATGGGCATGTCCACCCTGCGTGAAGACGGCCTGAGAAACATTTACGACGGCAATACCACCATTGAAGAAGTGCTGAAGTATACTTAATGGACAGCCGGATACCGCACCCACCATTTCAACCACCAAGCAGAAAACACTTAAAACACCACATATATGCCTAAATATCAATATACAGCACTTGACCATAAAGGCGACCAGAAAACGGGTACCCTGGAGGCCAATTCCGAAGCGGAGGCCATGGAATCCATCCGGGCGCATGGCCTGTACCCCACCCAGATCGTAGAAGCGGGAAAAGGCAAGATTCAGCAAACGCCCGCCGCCAAGAAGAAGGCCAAGGGAGGCAAGAAGCAAAAAGGCAGGCTGGGCGGCAGAATCAAGGCCAAGGCCCTGATGATTTTCACCCGCCAGCTCGCCACCCTGATTGACGCAGGGCTTCCCCTGCTCCAGAGCTTGAACGTGCTGGCCAAGCAGGAGGCGAACCCCAACCTGCGCGTGACCATTGAAGCCCTGGGCGATTCCGTGCAGGGCGGCTCCACCTTCTCCGAAGCCCTGGCCCAGCATCCCAAAATCTTTGACCGCCTGTTCGTGAACATGGTGAAGGCCGGTGAACTCGGCGGTGTGCTGGAAGTCGTGCTGAACCGCCTGGCGGAATACCAGGAAAAGGCGCAGAAACTGAAGAGCAAGGTGATCTCCGCCATGGTGTACCCCTCCATCGTGCTGTTCATTGCGGTGGGCATCGTGATCTTCCTGATGCTGGTCATCGTTCCCAAATTCAAGGCGATGTTCGCGGAACAGAACCAGGAGCTTCCCGCCATTTCCGAATTCGTGTTCGGCATCAGTGACTGGTTCATGGCCGCGCCATTATTCGTGCCCAACGCCGTCATTCTGGCCGCCGTCGTCGCCATCCTGTACGCTATCTTCACGGCCATGAGCAAGACGCCCAACGGCCGCCGCAAGATTGACTCCGCCCTGCTGACCATGCCGGTCATCGGCAACGTGCAGAGCAAGAGCGCCATCGCCCGCTTCGCCCGTACCTTCGGCACGCTGGTGACCTCCGGCGTTCCCATCCTCCAGGCGCTTACCATCACCAAGGATACCGCCGGCAACATGATCGTGGGAGACGCCATCGGCCTCATCCATGACTCCGTGAAGGAAGGTGAATCCGTGGTAACGCCCATGTCTTCCTCCAAGCTCTTCCCGCCCATGGTGATCTCCATGGTGGACGTGGGTGAAGAAACCGGCCAGCTTCCGGACATGCTCCTCAAGATCGCGGACGTGTACGATGATGAAGTGGACAATGCCGTGGGAGCCATGACCTCCATGCTGGAACCCATCATGATCGTATTCCTGGCCGTGGTCGTGGGCGGCATCGTGTTCGCCATGTTCCTGCCCCTACTGCAGGTCATTGAAAAAATGGGTTAACCTCCCTACGCAGAACCAGATGAAGATTCGCTCCGCATACAGCCGCCTCCGGGTGGCAAAGGGCTTCACCCTCATGGAAATCCTGGTGGTGATGGTCATCATCGTGGTGCTGGCCACGCTGACCATCTCCATCTACACCTGGCTTGAAACCAGAAAGAACGAGCAGGCCACGGAATCCATCGTCCGCAAGATTGAAATGGGGCTGGAAAGCTACCACAGCGACCATGACCGCTACCCCTACGGTACGGAAGCCCCTTTCAACAATCACGGCGTGGCCGTGGCAAACGGTGAGGAATACAGCTCCAACGTCGTTTACATGGCCCTGTTCGGGGACCACAAGAATGAAGGCGTGCCCGGTAGGGATACCACCATTTACAATGACGAACTGAACCCCGCCACCCAGCCCAAGAGCAACCCGACCGTCCGGGAAGTCCACGTGAAAAGCAAGGACGGAAGGCCGGTCACCCTCTACATTCTGGCGGACCCGTGGGGCTCCCCCTACCGCTACCGCCTGGGCAGCGAGCAGGCCATCCCCACCAAATCCGCCAATGCCAAGAACCTGAAAATGGGCAACGGCCTGAATCCGGATTATGATTTCTGGTCCTTCGGCAAGGACGGGGACAGCGATCTCAAAGACCCGCATGCCCCTGAAAACGAAGACGACATCGGCAACCTGCCGAAGTTCTGATGCTTCCTTTTTCTCCGCGAACGGCCCTTTTTTCCGGCAGCCTTCCTCCCTCTCCGGCGGAGGAAGGCCGCTCTGCGTACAGGGCACTATTTGCTGGCATCCGGACAGGTTCTGGCGTATGATCCGGGCATTGCCATGAAACGCATTTCCCTGATTGTTCCCTGCCTGAATGAAGAACAGGCCATTCCGGCGTTCAAGCAAGAAGTAGACCGGGTTTTCAAGGAACACCTGGCGGCCTATGCCCTGGAACTCATCTTCGTGGATGACGGTTCCACGGACCATACCTTGAAATGGTCAAGAAACTGGCAGAGCATTCCCCGGAGGTGAAATTCATCTCCTTTTCCCGCAACTTCGGGAAGGAAGCCGCCATCTATGCGGGGCTGGAAGCCGCTACGGGAGATTACGCGGCCGTCATGGACGTGGACCTTCAGGATCCTCCCTCCCTGCTTCCGGAGATGGTGAAAGCCATCGAGGAGGAAGGATACGACTGCGCAGGCACGCGCCGCGTCACCAGGCAGGGGGAACCGCTGCTGCGGTCCTTTTTCGCGCGCGCCTTTTACAAGACGATTCACCGGATATCGGACACGCACATCGTGGACGGGGCCCGGGATTACAAGCTGATGACGCGCCCCGTGCTGGAAGCCCTGCTTTCCCTGAAGGAATACAACCGCTTTTCCAAGGGGCTGTACGAATGGGTGGGCTTCCGCACCAAATGGTTTGAATACGAGAACGTGGAACGGGTAGCCGGAGAAACCAAGTGGTCTTTCTTCAAACTGTTCCTGTATTCCATTGAAGGCATCGTGGCCTTTTCCACCGCTCCCCCTGGCGCTGGCTTCCATCATGGGGGTGCTCCTCTCCTTCATTTCCTTCCTTTCCATCATTGTCCTGACGATCCGTGAATTGATCTGGCCCCATTCCGCCTACGGCTGGACTTCCATGGTGTGCGTCTTCTGCCTGATGGGAGGCATCGTTCTGCTGTGCCTGGGCATCCTGGGCCAGTACCTGGCCAAGACCTATACGGAAGTTAAAAAGCGCCCCATTTACATTGCCAGGGAACGCTCCATCGATCCTTCCAATTAGCCCTCCCCATGGATACCGAACCGGATTTCAGCATCGTCACGCCCAGCTATAACTACGCCAGGTACGTGCGGGAGTGCATTGAAAGCGTCAAGAACCAGGAAGGAGCCACTTTTGAACACATCATCCAGGATGCCGGCTCCACGGACGGAACGCTGGACATCCTGAATTCCCTATCCGCACCTGAAACTCCATGTGAAAGGATTCCGGCATGTCGGAAGGCATCAACCGCGGATTCCGCAAGGCACGCGGCAAGTGGGTCATGTGGCTGAATACGGACGACCGGCTGCTGCCGGGCGCTCTGGCTGCGGTCAAGGCTTTTGCGGATTCCCAGCCGGATGCGGACATCGTGCACGGCGCCTGGAACTTCATCGGCCCGGACGGAGCCCTCCAGCGGCCCATGAAAGCCCTTCCCCCTACAGCCTGAACATGCACATCTGGTACGGAACTTACTTGGCCTCCACCGCACTGTTCCTGCGCCGGAGCACCACGATTGAAGAAGGGTTTCTGCTGAACGAACGGTTCCGCTACGATATGGACGGGGAATATTACGCGCGCCTGGGCCGTGCCGGAAAAAAAAGTTTGTCCATTACCACAGGCTACTGGCGGATTTCCGCTGGCACGGCGACAACCTGAGCGCCCCCAATGTGGAACGCCGGGACATGGACGCCGAATTAAAACGCCAGAAGCAGCACAGCGAAGACGCCGCCATCAAGCGCGTTTACGGCTATTCCTTTTCCAAGCAGAGCTGCAACAACATCCTGGACGGCTTCATGCGGGAGGCCTACCGCATGAAAAAGGCCTTCCTTTACCTGACCACTCCCTGGGAAAAGTAATCCGCTGCTCCCTCTCCTTCCCTCCTCCCCGGAGCCTCCGGCCCGTCCTCCCAATCTCCGGCACTCCCTTCCTTTCCATAAAGGCGCTTCCCGGTACGGCAAAGGCCGCAGCCGTTTTACAGCCGCGGCCCGTCACAAACCGGAGGGAAAAAGGATAAAACCTTAGTTAAGGCTGTCAAACAGCTCTTCTTCCCGGAAGAATCTCACCAGTTCCACGGCGGCGGATTCCCGGCTGTCGGAAGCATGGCAGATGTTCATCATGCTGTCCGTTCCGTAATCGCCGCGGATGGTGCCTTTCTGCGCCTTCTGGGAATTGGTGGGCCCCAGCAGTTCGCGCACGCGTACAATGACGCCGGGCCCCTTCAGGGCGATGGCGATGACCGGAGAGCTGGTCATGAAATCAAGCAGTTTCGGGAAAAGCGGTTCCCCATTGACGACAAGGTCCAGAATATGGGCGTAATGTTCCCGGAGCACCGGCTCGTCAAGCTGAATCATCTTTATGCCGCGCAGGCGAAACCCTTCGGACAAAAAACGTTTCAAAATGGTGCCGGAAAGGTTTTTCCGCACGCAATCGGGTTTCAGCAAAATCAGCGTTGTTTCTTCTTGAGTGTTTGGCATAAAATTAGCGAAGTTTCAGGATGAAGTGAGGGAATTACACCCTAATCCCCGGCAGGTCAAGGATAATTGCGCAACTGGTCTTTTCCGCCGGGAAAGGAATTCGTCACAGGCTTCTCTTATAGGAATCACACCGGTTCCGCCATCCGGCAAGCCAGCGCGTCTCTCCGCGGGCCGGCGGGCTGTTGTCCACGCGACGCTGGAGCACCCTTTTGGCCGCCTCCGCAAACTCAACCGCCGCAGGCTGTCCGGGAGAGGCCGGGCGCATCTCCTCCAGCACCTGCCTGAGCCCCCATCCCTGCCCCCGGTATTGTTCCGCGGGGTTGGTTCCCTCCCCCTTGAAATTCACGTAATCAATCAGGGCATACATGCCGTTGGGCGCCGTCGCCACGGCATTGTAGCGGGCAGCCATTTCCGCCGGACGGCGGGATTGGCTCTTGATGCGCCCCAGGGCAGCCACGGACCTGGCAATAATGAAATCCGCCTGCATTTGCAGGGCCGCCGGGCTGGACAGCCACTGGCGCATCCGTTCAGGAAGGCCGCCCCGTACGTCCGCCGCTTCAAATTCCGCCCTGGTGCGCCACGGGGCCGCGCCGGAAAACCATTCCGGAACGCGTGCTCCCCTCTTACGGCAAAACTGGACAAAGGAGGGAAAGCTTTCCTCAAACCTTTCCGTAATCCCGGTGGGGAACCAGATGAAATGCCCAATGCCCAGGGAGGGGAACGCCTCCCCCGGTTCCAGGAAACCAGCCCCTTTACTGTTCCGGCGCATTCATTCTGCCAGATTTTCCGCGCGATCTTCGCCTTCACTTCTCCTGCATCCGGAGCCGCCTGAACCCAGCCGGGCGCGCAGCACGCCAGCATCAGGATAAAACCTGCCATTTTTCCATGCATGGGGTTACTTTCCTTCCCCGGCGCAGGCAAGTCAAGCCACTTCAATTTCTCGTGCCAAAGACGGCGCCCCATGCTACGCTTGCCGCGCACGGCATGATTCTGGCGTTTAACAAACCTTACGGGGTTCTTTCCCAATTCACGCAGGAGGCTCCCCACCACCGGACACTGGCCGAATTCGGCTTTCCTGCCGGCGTGTATCCCGTCGGCAGGCTGGACGCGGATTCGGAAGGGCTGCTGCTTTTATCCGATGAGAAAGCCCTGGTGGACCGCCTCCTGAACCCCTCCAACCGGCATCCCAGAACCTACTGGAGCCAGGTGGAAGGCGTTCCTTCCGCCACGGACCTGCTTCCTCTGGAACGCGGCGGCCTCTCCATCCAGGGGTACCGCACGCTGCCCTGCCGGGTGCGCCCCATGCACGGAGAGCCGGACGTACCGCCCCGCAATCCTCCTGTCCGCTACCGCGCAGCCATTCCCACCTCATGGCTGGAATTGACGCTCGTGGAAGGAAAAAACCGCCAGGTGCGGCGCATGACCGCCGCCATCGGCTTTCCCACGCTCCGGCTCCTGCGCGTCCGGATCGGGAGGTTCACCCTGTCCGGCCTGGAACCCGGCGCGTGGAAGGAGCTGGACTCCCGTGAACGAAGGGAGCTCATGCCGTAATATAGGCTTGATTAGGGGGAGGCGCAGCCTGTATATGTCTTTCCGCATCAGGATATCCTACCTAGACCTTTTTACATGAAAGCCGAACTCGTCGAACAAGCCGCCAAAATCATTCCCGAGCCCCAGATGCTGATCAACGTGGTTTCCCGCCGCGTTGCCCAGCTCAACAATGGCCGCGCTCCCTTGGTCCCCACCACCACCCCCATGGGCAACGCGAATATTGCCCTGACGGAGATCGTTGAAGGCAAGCTCGTCTATCATGCGGAATCCGACAGTCTCCAGGAAGACAGCCAGTAAAAAGCACGTCCCCCTTATTGCCGTTCCGGCCCGGATTTCCGCACGGAACATCCCCTCTTCAACCAGGCCCCCGGCTCTTCCAGCCCGGGGCCTTTTCATCCCTCCCCTCCAGTCATGAGCTCCGACATCTCCACCAACAAGAAAGCCCGCCGGGATTACGAAATCCTGGACACCTACGAATGCGGCATGGAACTCAAGGGAACGGAGGTCAAATCCATCCGCGCCGGCAAGGTGAACATCGCCGATTCCTTTGCTAGAGTGGAAAACGGCCAGATGCTCCTGTACGGCTGCGACATCCAGCCGTGGGAAACTGCCGGAGAGTTCTTTCAGCACCAGTCGCGCCGCCCGCGCCGCCTGCTGCTCCACAAACGGGAAATTTTCAAACTGGAACAGCAGACCTCCCAAAAAGGCTGTTCCCTGGTCGCCCTCAAGCTGTACTGGAAAAACGGCAAGGTAAAACTGGCGCTGGGCCTTGGCAAAGGCAAGACCCACCGCGACCAGCGCTATGACCTGAAGGCCCGCGTGGAAATGCGGGAAGCCCAGCGGGAAGTGGCCCGCATCAACCGCCGTTAATCAACGCCGTCCGCTTCTTCCTTTCCGGAGGCCGTTCCCGTTTCCCTGCTCTCCGCTCTGTATTCTGCCGGAGTGAGCGGGAACACCCTATAGAAAAGCCGCCGCGGGAAAGGGACTATAACTTCCAATCCACGGGCAACTCCACCTGGCCGCCCTTCTTGTCGTCATAACGGATGAAACCGTGCTCCGCCCCGTACCAGTGGACATCCCGCGTCACCTTCACGTCAAAACAGCAATAGCGGGCAATATCCATCAGCAGGTCCGTATTTCCCGTCTGCACGTATTCCGCCCACCACTTGAGGGCCTGGGTGCCCACGGCCGTTTTTGAAGAGCCGATGGAAGCGGCGGCCACGGAATCCAGCTTGACGCGCACGCCGCCGCGCTGTTCGATGTCCTTGCACAAATCGAGGTTGTTCGTGATGTCGATCATATTCCACATCGTATAGCGCTGAAGCACGCCGTAGTCGAAATGCTCGTGGTTGTACCCTACCACCAGGTCGGCCTGGCGAAGCTGCAGGATAAGGTCGTCCACCATCTCCTCGGAATAAATCGTGTACTTGCCGGAAGCCGTAGAATAAGTCACGCCCACGGAAACGCGCATGTCGGCCGTATTGTGCCAGCCGCCCACCTCCGCTGCGGAACGACGGGTTTCCAAGTCAAAATACACGATGTCTCTCATCGGAGGAAACGTACATTATTTGCCACTTTTGGACAAGTCCCACTTGAACGGAAGGCGCGTTTGTGGTGAAAATAGGTTCATGCAGCCCCGTTTCCACATCGTCATGTTCCATCCGGAAATTCCGCATAACACGGGGGCTGCGGGGCGGCTGGCTCTGGCAACGGGATCCAGGCTCCACCTGATCCGGCCACTGGGGTTCAGCCTGGATGAAAAGCACGTGCGGCGCACGGGACTGGACTACTGGGCCAAAGTGGACCTGCATGTCTGGGACAGCCTGGAGGAGTTAAAACAGGCGGCAGATCCCTCCGCGCGGTTCTGGTACCTGAGCACCAAGGCGCGCCGCTCCCACTGGGAGGCGGATTTCCGGGAGGGGGATTACCTGGTCTTCGGCCCGGAATCCCGCGGACTGCCGGAAAGCATGCTGAAGGAACACGCGGGCACCGCCCTGACCATTCCGATGCCCGGAGAAGGCTCCCGCAGCCTGAACCTCTCCACCGCCGTGGCGATTGTCCTCTATGAAGGATTGCGCCAGCTCGGCATCTGACACGGAGACCGGAGCAATCCTTCTTGCCGCCCCGGTCACGACAGGCCACGGGCATGAATGGACTTCCCGGCAACGGCGGCGGTCCAATCGGAAATGGAAGGAGCTCCCTAGCCAGGGGAAGAAGCGGTCTCCGCGCCCTTCCGCCGCCAGGGGCGCACCAGATAAAAGAGAATCAGGGAGGCGACAGCGCCGCAGGTATCGCAGAACATGTCTTTCTGGGCGTCCCATATATCGCCCTGGGAGCCGAGAAAATCATTCGCGTCATTCCCGCCCACAATGACCGCATACTGCCATTCAATGATTTCATACGCCGCGGCTACAGCCATCACGAAAAAGAGGCCGAAAATCCCCGCCAGCACTTTCCCCGCATATTGCTTGCGCACCAGATACTCCGCTACGGGAAACGCATAAAACCCCACCGTAAAATGGGCCACCCGGTCAAACGGGTTCCGGTGGACTCCCACCAGCTCCCGGAACCACTCGAAAGGCACTTCCGCAAACGTGTAATGCGCCCCCACCGTATGGCAGGCCAGCCAGAAAAACATCAGCGTGTAGGACCAGTTGCTGAAACGGAATCTCCGGAACCCGGCCGCCAGGAGGACGACCGCCAGCGCCACGGGAATCACCTCCGCCACCCAGACGGAACGGGAAGAAGGGGAAATGCCAAGGGCAATGAACAGCACGGCGAATACCGCCAGCAGGTAGAAGGGATAATTTTTCATGAGGGAGAGAGGAGAAGCAGAAAAGCGCGGGAGCCGACACAGGAAAGGCGCCGGAGATTACCTCCGGCGCCTTTTCCGTTAAAAAACTTTTACCGCATGTCAATGGTAGGCACCGGAATGCGGTCCTTGGGGCCCGTATAAAGGGTCAGGGGCCTGTACAGCGTATTGTCCTCCATCTGTTCCAGCACCTGGGCCACCCAGCCGCAGCAGCGGGCAATGGAGAAAATGGCGGTGAACAGCCTGGTGGGAATGCCGATGCTGTAATAAACCGTGGCGGAATAAAAATCCACATTGGCATTCAGCCCCTTGCGTTCCCGGACAAGTTTGGCGATGCGTTCCGACATGCGGATCCACTTGGGTTCCCCGATCCGGGAGGAAAGGCGGATGGCCATGCGGCGCAGATGCGGAGCGCGGGGATCCAGCACACGGTACACGCGGTGGCCCATGCCCATGATCTTTTCCTTCCGCGCCAGTTTGTCCTCAATGTAGGAATCCACCTTGTCCTCCGTACCTATTTCCTTGAGCATTTCAATCACGCCTTCATTGGCGCCGCCGTGAAGCGGCCCTTTCAACGTGCCGATGGCCGCCGTGATGGCGGAATACATGTCTGAAAGAGTGGCGATGCAGACGCGCGCCGCAAAGGTGGAGGCATTCATGCCGTGGTCGGCATGCAGGATGTAGGCCACGTCCAGAATGTGCGCTTCATCCCGGTTCGGCTCCTCCCCTTTCAGCAGCCACAGGAAATGTTCCGCCTCATTCAGATCCTCCCGCACGGGGGGAAGGTCCAGCCCCTGGCACAGACGGTAATAGTACGCCACCATCACGGGCACCTTGGCGATGAGGCTGAGGCCTATCTCTTTCAACTGGCCGGAATCCTTCGTCCGGTCGTCATACATGCCGAGCATGGAAACCGCCGTCCGGAGGGCGGACATGGGCCGGGCGGACTTGGTGGCCGTTTTAAAGAAATCCAGAATGGGCTGGGGAAGGTCGCGGTCGGAACGGAGGCGCTTCTTGATGCCCTCCAGTTCATCCCGGTTGGGCAGCCGCTTGTTGAGAAGCAGGTAAATCACTTCTTCAAAACAGCACATCTCCACCAGGTCATCAATATCGTAGCCCAGATACAGCAGACGCCCTTCCTCACCGCGCACATCACTCAAGGCAGATTCATTAGCTATGATTCCTTTTAAACCTTTGGGATATGTGTGTCGTGCGGAAAAAGTGTCATTGCTCATGTTTTAAAAAATGCTACTAGTGATGAAGATTACCGATTAAAAGTCTAACAATCTTCCAGAAAGTCAAACCTTAATTACGCCTTCACGGCCCACGCGGGGCGTTTGGCGCAGGTGATGTGGGGCGCCCTTACATACAGCGGTTCCGCCGGACCTTCCAAAAGTTCCTCCCTGCGGCCCGCGGCCAGGGACTGCCATGCGACTCCCAGAGCCTCTGCATGCGGGTACACGGGAACGCCCCCCGTCATTTCCCGGGCTGCCAGAGTTTCCGCCGTTTCCGTGGAATAAACGGGCACGCCATTTTCCAGGCATTCCGCCATGCGGGCGCGGGCCTGCTCTGCGGGCAGCACTTCCGGAGCGGCCGCCAGAATGCCGTTTTCCAGCCTTCCCCAGGTCCAGCCGCCGCGCCGGGCGTCGGACATCACGCAGGCCTTCCCGTCGTGAATGCCCAGTCCGTTCCAGGAGGAAAACGCCGCCACGCGGGAACCGTGCACCAGGGAAAGGCCGTCCGCCACGGCAAGAGCCACGCGGATTCCCCCGTAGGCGCCAGGCCCGGAACCGACCACAATTTCCTTTAAACACCGTCCTTCCAGGGCATCCAGCGCCTGGCGCACCGCCTCAAAGATGGCGGAGGAATGGTTGCGTTCAGCTCTCCATTCCACCCGGCACAGCAGTTCCTTTCCGCCCCATGCCGCGGCGGAAGACTGCGCGCAGGAAGTTTCCAGAACCAGCAGAGCATCTTGCATGCGGTGGATTATACAGGAAGTTCCGGCGCGCATAAAACATTTTTTTTTTCCCCGCTTTCCGGAAGCAGCAAATTTGGTTCGCATTTATGCGGAAGTCCCCTTTATGCTGGCCTTGCACTTCACCACCGCATGCCCAAGGCACCCAGACACACACCGCCGCGCCAGGACTGGCGCCGGTATGCAGAAACCGCCCGGAAGCCGCGCTCCACGGCAAGCCTTGGCGACATGATGAGGCAATGCAACCGTGACGCCTGGGACAAGACCTACCGCGCCCAGGTCACCTCCGAATGCTGGGAGGACGAATGCCAGGAATTCACCTTCATGGACCTTCCGCGCAAAACCCGGTTCGTCAGGCACGCCGTAGCCACCCTTCTTCTGCTCCCGCTGGCCCTGATTACGGCCATGTCCCTGTGCGACCAGCTCGCCCACGCTTCCGGCAGTCTCAACATCCTCTTCTCCATCCCCGTATGGTACGCCCTGATGGGGGCGGCCGTGTGGGTGGTGCTGGGCAGCAGCAGGCTGTTCACCTCATCCCTGCTGTACCTGTACGTGCTGGGCCATGAACTGACTCACGTGCTGGCGGTCTTTTGCAGCCGCGGCTCCATCCATGCCTTCAAGGCGGATCTGGACGGGGGATACATCCAGACGGATAAAAACAACCTCTTCATCTCCCTTTCTCCCTATTTTCTGCCTCTTTGGGCCATGCTGTGGGGGCTGGTCTGGGGGATGGCGTACCTCTTCTGGCCCACGGTCACCTGCCAGGCCCTTCTTTACTCCGGCCTGGGCTTCTGGTGGTGCTTCCACCTGTTCTGGACGGCATGGATCATCCCCAAGGACCAGCCGGACCTGGCGGACAACGGAACCTTCTTCTCCCTAATCCTTGTTTACTTTGCCAACCTGCTTCTCTTCCTGGTGCTGCTGCGCCTGTTCAACGCCGTAAGCCTGCACCGCTTTTTGACGGACTGCGTCCACAATGCGGAAAGGCTGTGGGACGCCCTCAGGGACCTCCTCATGCTGGCGGCCGGCTTGTTCCTGTGAAAAATATTCTTTTCCTTACCGGCAAGGATGAACGGCAGAAGGTGAAAAGGAATCCAACCTTTCAGCAAAAAGGAGATTCCATGCAAGCCACACACTTCATTACCCTGACCATGGCCGCCGTTTCCCTGATGGGCTGCAACCCCAAAGGAAACCGTGAATGCCCTCACCTCCGATCAAAACGTCACCCAGCAGATGGCCGTGAGATTCGCGGAAAACATGGTAGGCCTCCCGCGGGCACTCGTCGTCTCGGATGCCAGAAAAGCGGCGCCAGGCGATAAAGTCACCGTCAAGGGAGCCGTACTGGGGGATGAACCCGTTTTCTCAAAAAAATATTGCCTCCTTCACCATCGGGGATCCGGCCCAGCTCCTGGCCAACATGAAGGAGCGCGGAGTGTGGTCCACCGGAACGGTGCCGGTGGAAATACGGAAAAACAACACGATGACCGTTCAATTTGTGGATGACCAGGGCCAGCCCATCAAACACTCCGCCAAAGGTGTGAACGGGCTGAAGGAACGTGACGCCGTCATCATTACCGGAACCATTGATCCTCATTCCACTCCTGAAAATCCGGTGCTGAACATTGAAAGCATCGTGATTGAATAGCAACCCTTCTGTGCCAAACCCTGATTCATGTCAAACGGTTCGGGCGTCTTGCGCCTGAACCGTTTTTCGTATCAGGATGCGCGCATGGGATTTGATCCAGCATCTTTGGGAATGATAACACTGGCCGCCACTTCGGCGGCAGCGGGCGCGGCCTCCGCGTCCGCCCAGAAAAAAAAAGTGCAGAAGCCACCAGGCAGGCGGCGGATGCAAACGCCGCCACCCTCAGGAACGAGGCGGACCTCCAGAAACAGACGGGCGTGGAAAATGCCAAACGCATGCAGCAGGACGCCACACGGCAAATGGGCGACGCCCGCCTGGACGCCGCCCAGTCCTCCCTGCTCCGGGATGGTTCCGTGCCGGTCAGGGAACAGGCCCTGGCGACGCGCCTGCAAACCCGGATTCAGGATGAAGCGGCGGCAGCCATGAGGAATGCCCAGTCCCTGTACAACCGGGCGAACATGGAACAGTACATGGGCCGCGCCAATGCAAGAGCCCAGAAAACCGCCGCGGCAGGCACCCTGCTCTCCGGATTCGCCCAGGGAGGCAACGCCCTTCTCAAATGGTGAGGCAATCGGCGATAGCTGGAGACCAATCAGCGGGAACCGGAATCTGCCTGAGGAACCTCCGCAGGCGCCGGAAGGACTTCCGGCACCACGCCGCCTATCCCTATTTTGATATTCACGGGAACCGGCCTGATGCGGGAGGCCCCCTGGTACAGGGCGGCCACTTCTACAAACCGGGGCGATTTCCTGAACAGGAAGGACTTCCCCCTGTCTTCATTATAAGAATGGTCGCAGGTAGGGACAGGCTTCAATCTTGCGCCTTTCACATCGTGAAACACAAAATCCTCCGCCCGGAACATCTTCTCCGAATACACCTCGGAATACACCATGAACTTCCATTCCTCCCCCGGTTCGTTCGCCGGCGCATGACGGCTGCGCCCCGTCTGCCTGGTCACTTTCAGCGTCACCGTCTCCAGCTTGGACATGTCGGCTACCTCCACCCGGTTATTCTCCAGGGCTCTCCGCACGGCAATAGGGTCCGGCACCGGAATGGAAACTCCGCTCTCCTTCAATTCCACCATCCCGAAATCCAGAGATTCCAGACCCTGGCACAAAGGGAGAAAAAGAAGTGCCGCTCACCTGAATCCAGCGGGCTCCCGGAGAAGGAACATCCTTTAAATTAAGGCTCACGTTTACCCGCCTCAAGCCCTTGTCCTCAATAACCCCTTCCCATAGACGGACGGAGCGCACCCTCAGACGCACGCCATTGGAATCGACAGCCGTCAATTCCTGTTCCGGCTGTTCCGGAGCCAGCATTTCAGAACCGGGAAACACGCAATACAGCACGATGCCTGTCTTGGTGAAATTAAAAGGCTCCCCCCTCACCAGTCCCATGGAAGACAGCCCGATGACGGGGCCCTTCAAGCTGGTGCCGGAATAAGAAGCGCTCTTGATGGGAACATCCGCCGCCATCAGCGTTCCCGCACACCAGCAGGCGATTGTGACAAACCATTTCATCTGCTTATTCGGACTAACAGCCGGGAATGGCAGCCCCTCCCAGGCCGATCTTCATATCTACGGGCACCTTGCGGAACATGCGCTTATTCCAATAGGAAACCACCACGCGCAAGGAGCGGCAGCGGGCGGAAACACGGTAATCCTTCCCCCACATGCGCATCTTCCTGCCCCGGCTGTTCAAATCGCCGCGGCCTTTCAGGGGAAGCCCGTTTTCCTCCCTGACACTCATGGAATTGAAATAAAAATCACTCCTTCCCTCCACCTTCAGATTCCAGCGGTTAAAGTTTTTTTCCAGCGTAAGGGCCACCTTGTCCTTCCGCGGCTTTTCAAGAGGCAATTCCACCCTGGTTCCTTCCTCCAGCAGAGGCAGGACTACAGCGGGCAGCTCCACCAGGTCATCAGCAAAAGCGCACAAAAGAAATCCCCGGAGGCGCACCCACTCCGCACCGGGATCAGGGCGCTGGATAGCGACGGCAAACCAGACGGGATCACCGTGTCCCACGCCGGACGCCTTGGTTGCATCGGCGGAAACCCTGTAAATCTTCAGGTTTCTTCCCGTTGAATCCGTGCAGACAAGCTCTTCCGGGGCCTCTTCATAAAAAACGGGGCCCCCAAGCTGATCTTCATAAACGCATGACATCCCCAGCAGCAACTGGGGAATAATTTTGGTCACAGGATCTTCCACCAGAATTCTCAGGAAGGACAAATGCAGCGCCGCATCCCGGAGCAACGGAACATTCGTTGAAGCAACAGCGGGATGGATAGCTGAACACACGAGAAAGAGACACGCGGAAAAACACTTCATGGAGGTAGCGACGGGGGCAATCTAACAAACACTAACGTCTGCGCAAGGAAAAAGGAACGCTTTGAAAACAAGCTGGACATAGCGACCACTCAGTATTCCTGCTTTCCCGCCGCTCTCCGTGTTTTTCCTTTCCTCCATCCACTATTCATAAAAAAACATGGTAAAATGGAAATCTGCTCCAATCACAAGGAAATAAAATTACTTTAAAAATATAGCCAAATCCAGAATTGCTATATATTCACATCATATAAGTGCTGAAAGCCCTCCCCATTTCAAGAGAGTGTAAATCCCGGATAGAGTCCAACCTTGTCAAGTTGACTTCGCGCGTTCCAGCTCTATAAGCCATTTTATCCACTCTAACCTTTAAGATCTTTTAATCCAACGCCATGAGAACAGAGAAATATTTTATGATTGTCTTCGCCTGTGCCCTTATGAACGTCATAGACGTTCATGCAGAAAACAGGATGCTGGAAATCACATCCCAAACAGAAAACCCATCAGCTGATTGTATCATTAAAAAATTGAATAAAAAAAGCATAAGGGGCGAAAAGAAATAGGCATAGGAGAAATTGTAACACTGACACTAACACGCAAAGGAGGCAAGCCATTGAATAAGAATACGAAGGTTACCTGGACTAAGAAGGGAAAAGGAGCAACGTTAAATGGACGCGGAACCACTGCAACCTTGATGGCTGACTTGATCATGGAAAATAATAATGTTACCGTCAAAGCAGAAGCTGAGGATTTTCCTCCGGCAGAAATTACTTTTAACATTAAAAAACCTACTCGTTTAACAGGAAAAAAAGGAGAAGAATACAGCAATCAATCAAATATTGGGTTCGGCATTACTGGGTACATTATCATTACTGTACATCCAACGTCCGTTAGCTTTTCCAACTGTGGCATTATGAGAAAGATGGGGGTACCGTCCTTGACCCAAAAGAACCTCCGCCATTTAAACTTAACGACCATGATCCCGGCAATAAGGGAGATCCTCCTAATTTGCGCAATGAATTAGATGACCACGTAACTTTGGTTATGTTATTTAACACCATTGCCAAATTAAACGGAACGTGCAAATGGACATGGTTATCCAATTATGAAGCAACTCAAATTAAGAAGCGTATTGAACAAATCCAACAGACATTTACCGTCACACGGACAAATGATCCTGAATTCCCGAAACAGAAAAACTGTTCCGGAACCATTACAAAATTCAAAGTCCCTTTTTCGGTAAAGGCTATAGAACAAATATTATAAATTTTTATATAAAATGATAAATCTATTAATATCAATTGGAATTTTCATTTTTTCCATCTATCCTACTATGGCAAAAATACAATTATTTGATGCCAGCCTCGTCAAACCTGATTCTCTTGAGGTTTTAAAAAACGCTCAGACATCAGCATCAACATTAAAAAAACTTCTTGATAAGGGTCAATCAGAAGAATTTTTCAAGGAAGCAGCCATGGAGCTCGAACGCATCAGGAAGTCTACAGGAGAAAATGAATTTCCAAGTGAAGAAATTCGTAACAATATCCCTTGGATTCTTTATTTTATCGCCAATACACCTCTTCTTACCATAGATTCAGCCGATCAGGCAAGGCGCCCTATAAACAGCCGCGACGCAGATCTTTATCTTAAGGAGGAAGCCCTGGAAATGCTCGCCATTTCCACTTATCGCGACCTTTTTCCCGATGATAAAGCATCAAGAGAATCGATGGCATCCTACGGGGCTGCCATTATGCGTGACTTCCTCAACGGCACTAAATCAAAATCCTACTCGGACGAACCGGTATTCGTTTCTGATAAAGAAGCAAAAGCCATGCTGAAGAAAAACATTGAAATCATGGAAAACGCATTTTCTAAAATTGCTCAAATCCAAAAAAAGGAACAGGACCGGAAACAGAAAAAAAGATAAATGACGTCTCTAAAGACATGAACAAACGGATTCATGACAACGACCAGCAATTCAAGGATTACACCGTTGTAAACAACACGCAAACTTCCCGAAACCTTCTGCTAAAGAACATTATTGAACGCTCGGAGAAGAATTTCATGATTCTTCTTACTAATTTATTTCCCGGCAAAAAAACAGAGATTCGTAAATATATCAAGATGGCAGGATATTCCGACCAAGAGATTCATCAATTTATCGATCGCACCTTGAAAAAAGATTGAAAGGCCAAATTGCTTGATAGAACACTTGGCACTCGAAACTAAAATCAATCCGGAGTTAGTGTCAAATTACTTGCCTTAATCAATTCATTACAAAAGCTTTCGTTTCGGATGGGCCACCATTGAGAATGGCGGGTATTCTCTCCGTTTTTACCTGCTGTTCCCTGCAACGCACAACGCAACAAGCCAAGCATGGTTTCTCTTCTTCCACTCAGCCATCATGATGGAGAAATTGCGGGCATGTCTTGTGAAAAGTACAAAATGTACCCTTGAATGTAGCTCGACCCAGAAGATCAGAGATGCATTAGGGGAATGCAATAAATAAAAATCCTTGCATTTTCAATACTCACGCAAGGTATTGGAAGGATTTAGGTGGCGTCCCCGGCAGGAATCGAACCTGCATCTAGTCTTTAGGAGGAACCAGTTTATACCTAATTTCCAATGAGTTAAAAATTGGTGGTGCTAAAATGGTGCAACTTTCTCTTGCCATGTACAGGTGAAAAAGGCGACAATCCATGCCAACAAACAGGAACGCTTGGGAACACATGAGTAGGGAAAAGAGTATCTGGAATGATGGAGGACGCAAGCCTGAAAAACGGGTTCGCGGAATCCGCATCGGTTCCTATTCCAAAGGACCGGGTGAGCCAGTGCGCTGGCGCATTGTGAATACCCTGGCCGGGGAAAAGAAAATGGAGACTTTCCCGGCACGTGATGCCGCTGTGCAGCGTTATGAGGAAATAGCCGCTCTTCTGGACCAGGAAGGAAAGGCCTTTCAGCTTACCCCCACGGAACGGGCCGCTATCGTTTCCTGGCGTGCACATAGGCAGGGGCGTTTGATGGAGGGAAAAGAATCTCTAACGCTTGATAAGGCTATCCAGCATTTGATCACATGGGAAGAAAAACAGGATGAAGTCCGTCCACTGGTACGAGACATGTTCCTTGAGTTCGCCAAGCATAAAGAGAAGGAAGCCAGGGGGCGCAATAGCGAACAGGCGGAAAAGCTTGCTGCGCGCCGCGTGAGAGATGCGGGAAAGATACTTGATCCCTTGCTGAAGAGTGCTGCCTGCGTTTCCGTGTTCGATGATGCGGAAATATTGCGGGAACTGGAAAGCCGCCTGCATGATTCCATTGTGGGGCGTTCTGGTGGTTACCCCAGCAAAACCACAATGGGACATTACCGCCGCTCCGTAAATATTTTCCTCAACTGGCTTGTTACACAACGGAAGATTGCTCGGAATCCTTCCGAACTATTACCAGCCATAGAGGCGGCGGAACCGCCCCGGGAAGTGTACAACGCGGCGGAATTGACCAGAATTCTTTCCACGGCTCAACAAATCCGCCCAGGTTCCATTCCCTGGCTTGTACTGGGGGCATTTTGCGGTATCCGTCCGCGGGAACTTTCCCGCCTTTCTTGGGAAGACATAGACATGGAAGGGAATCTGGTAAAGGTTCATCATGGGAAGTCCAAGACGGGACGCGCACGGTTTGTGCCGTTGCCAGATGTTTGTAAGCAATGGCTGGAATGGGCCACCAAGACCGGTATACCGCCCACCGGGTATATTGTGCCGGGTGATACAACGGACCGCCGTGAAGGATACCAGGGGCGCACAATAAAAAAGAATTGAGAAAAAGTCGGTATCAGATGGGAAAAGGATGCCCTTCGCCATTCATTTGCTTCCTATGCCTGTGCCATGTATGAAGACTATGCCCGTGTTGCCGCATGGATGGGAAATTCTGTTTCTGTAATGGAGAAGCACTACAGACAGGCCAAGAGACAGGACGAAGCGGAAGCATGGTTCAATGTTTACCCGGAAGGCGGTGGAGAATGACGAAGCCAAAGGAATACCCGTTAAACCGTAAAGGATGGGTAGTCATCGAAGTTCGACGACAAGGCGGAAATTGGGATAAGTGCTTACGTCCTGTTATCCTGACTAAGGGGGAAAAAAGGTATATGGCGAATCTGCTTGATCCAGTCTTTTACATAAAAGAAAGAGTAAATCCACGAACAGGGGAAAGAAAATATACTAAGTCTTTTAATACTGTCAATGATTCAAAAGATATACACATACGTACAGGAGTAACCCGTTCATTTTGTAGGAAACATAATTTAGATTATCCATATTATTTTGGAACAGAAGGAATAAAAGACAAAAGGATATTGATTGGGGAATATGTATGCGACCTCTTTTATCAATTAGGGAGGGTGCCTACACGGGTAGAATTAAAAAAATACATCCTTCAAAACACATCTGATGTACAGATTCAACGGGATTTAGGTGGCCCGGATACAAATTCCTATATGAGGCGGTTAATGCATCAATGTATGCTTGAATGGTTGCCGACGTCTTCCAGAGGGAAAACGATCATAGAACTTCCCCCGCCATATGGCTGCAAGAATAGTTTTATTGTTACTTTGTCTCAATTATTTTGGAGAAAACTTACTGGCTGTTGTTCGTTAAAACTTTTCTTCCAACTTGAGAGAGAAGAAGAGTGGCCGCCTCCGAAAAGAAAGAGAGGAAGGCCTAGAAAAGACACAAAGAAAGAATAATTCCGAAGCTCTGGAGCACCTTTCCCTTTGAAACTGGGGAGTTTGTGAAATTATTTTCCAACCAGTACGCGCACGCACGTATATACGCGCGCATCATGTATATTTTTTTGTTCCTTTGTACCCATAGTATATAACTCATTCATTTATCAACCTTGTTATGGGTACATTCATGGGTACATTTGGGTACAAAACAGGCCGTTATGGGTACATTTCATGATTGGCTTGTCTGACTATTGTCCGACATTTGCCCGGCACAATGTCCGACCTTGAGAGTTGCCGGGGAGCTTTTCTCCGTGTAATGGAAAGGAATGATCGGCACAATGAGCAGGACCACTCCACGGAATCAGGGACGCCCCAGCGGGTATTCTCCGAAGCTGGCCAGAGAGATTCTGGACCGGCTGGCCAGCGGTGAAATGCTCATGGGCATTCTCCGAAGAAAGGGCATGCCGGGACGTGCTTCCGTGTACCGATGGATGAAGGATAGGCCGGACTTTCGGGACAACTACGCACGCGCGCGGGAAATCGGTGCCCATGCCCTGGCAGAAGAGGGGCTTGCCATTCTGGACGCCAGCACCCCGGAGCGCGCCCACATGGACAACAGCCGCGCCAATTATCGCCGCTGGCTGGCCGGGAAGCTGAATGCCCGCTACGGGAACCGCCCTGCCGGGGAACTGGACGGGACCAACGACGGCCCGGTGGCGGCATCCGGTCAAGGGAGGGGAACCAGGTTTGCCGCCGTCCGGGACCGGATTGAACAGATCCGGAAAAAGATGCAGGAAGAGGAAGAATGATTTGAAGGCCGTTTTTAAGCCGTTTCCTCCTTTTTCGCTATCATGTACCATTTTGGAAGAGAAACGGCGCAGAACAGGCAAAAGCGGGGCGAATAGAGCATGTTTGAGAACACCCGGGGCGAATGATGCCAAGGAAACGCCCCGGAATGCGGCAAGCTCTTCCCGTTCCGATGGCATATGCTGCGCATCTGCTATGCGTATGCCGTGCAAGTGTGAGCACCACCCGCGACGGATTTTTCAGACACCTACGCCCGCGCGCATGGGAAAATACCGGGTCCGGAATGTGTCCTAAAATATAGAAAGCGGAATTGTTCACCTTCAGGGAAAGGTATTTTCCGACCAGTACGCACATGCGCGCGAGGGAAATCCCTTTGTTTGCGGTTGTCCCCTGGATTTTCAAATCAGTACGCGCGCGAATACCCCTGCAGCATGGCCTTCCTCATTTCTGGAACAAGGGTATTCCTGTTGGTTACACCCTTCCGCATTTCACGACGGAACCCGCGCTGGATTCATGGAAGCCGCTTGCCTTTTCTGAACAGTACGCGCCCGCGCGCGTATTGGTCACGGAATGACGACGTAGCCCATTTTCAGGGGCATGCAACCATACCAGGATTCTTCCACCATTGGGGAATGCTGAAGAGGACGATTCGCTTACGAAGGAACAAGCCAGACAGAAAGGGGCGCCCCGGCTCCTGGAAGATGCGCCTGACATGGGTAAAAGACCCGCGCCTTGTGGGAAAGCTCTACGAAGTAGGACTAGGCACCAGGGACGCGCAGGAGGCCTTCAGCATGGCGCGGGGCGTTCAAGCCCTGGTGCGTGCCTTGGAAGGGGAAACGCGCCTTATTCTGCTTTCTGAAAGCGAGTTTCAGGCACATAGGGAGGAATGAAGGTGCAACGCCTTTGTAATGCCTTCATGCGTACATGGGCGTTACGGAGGGGACAAACGTCCGCATGAGAAGCGGACAAAATGCGGACAGAAACCGGAAAAGAACCTACACTGGTTATTCTGGGAACCTATGTTGGTTCCAAGGCCGGTTCTGGAACGCCCCTTCCAGTCTCATTTCAATGTCCATTGCCGAATATTGCCCGAAAGGGATGCAGTGGCCCATGATGAAGGAATGAATGAAGCATCCTATTACTTGCAGCATAACGAGGCCGGAAAGTTTGAACTGAATGTTTCCCTGTTCATGGGAGTGTCCAGGCCCCGGAAGTGGGTGAAGGTTGACCTGGAAACCAAGGACCAGGAGAACGCCGAGGCCCGCACTCGTCTTATTCTTCGGCTCTCTTACCGTTTGGGGTTATTCCCTGCCGGGGAAGTGCCGTTGCCGAAGGTAAAAGACCCTCAGGGACGGGAAAAGCGAATAAGGGAAGGCCGTCAATCAGGAGGAAAGCCCTTGCCCCGCATCCTGACCTTGAATTGAGGCCGGTTCCGGGTGCCGGTGGGGTCGTGAAACGCCACCCCATTTCCATTTTGAGCTTGAACGAACGTCCCAGGCGGGAATGATGGAGAGCATGGAACAGTATTACATTGCCACGGAGGACGGGCGCACGGAAGGGCCTTATCTCTTTGAATCTTTGGAAACCTTTTACACAGACGGCAAGATGACTGAAGACACCCTCGTTTGCATTGTTGGCAGTCAAGAGTGGGTGGAATTTTGGACAATTTTAGAGCCAGAACAGAAGAAAGAAGTCCACCCCTGTGAGAAATCTAAAAAACAAGCTTTGGAAAGATTGATGAATGAATATGATCCCATTCCAAAGGAGCAGCCCCCGAAAGAGATGCAGAAGGACATTGATTCGTTGGGAATAACTATTGAACTGATTTTTCAGATTGTTGGCATAGCTTGCTTTGTTCTATCCGCTGTGTGTCTCATTCTCCTCGCTTCCACTCACAAGGGGGAGCCTATCGTTGATGCGGGGTTTGCTATTGCGGGGGCCGTGGTTCTCATCTTTTCCGGTCTTGGTTTCTTCTGGTGCGCCAAAGTTAGCGGTTTACTTTCCCGCGCCGTCGGCTTGCTTGAAACCCTCGCCAAGCGAAAATAGCCGCTTCGTTTGAACACAGAAACGCCCCAGACGTGCAATACGTTACGGGGCGTTTTCTTTTGGTTGCGGAAGGGTGACGAGGACTTATTCCAAGGCATCATTGATGACGTCCACGCACCACTGACGGAGAAGTTTTCCTTCCACTGTGGCGGCCTTATTCCAGGCGTCAAACGTGGCATCGTTCACCGTGAGCGTGATTGCATTGTCCGCCGCGCTGGGGGGAGTTTCTGGGGCGTTGGACGTGGCGGGGTACTGAACCATGAGGCGTTCAATAATTCTTCCCGCTGGTCCTGGAATGGGACGCGAAGTTGAAAGCCACGAATCAACAATTCTCTTTCCTACTCCGCATTGCGTTCCAAGCCACGTTCTATCTTTTCCAATTCTTTTCAACCAGTCTTTGACAGATTGCTTTTCCATGAAAGGAAGATGTATTTGATTCAACGATGTTGCAAGGATAAAATCGAATACGCTACATTGTTGAGTTGACATGTTTCAACAATGTTGTATTTATTGCATTGTTATGAATGCAACACCGTATCAAATCACTTTGGATATTGACCCCGACATCCTTGCCATTCTGAAGGCGAAAGCTGCCAAGGCCGGGAAGACCCCGGAAGAGTTCATTTCTGCCCTTCTCAACAGGGGAGCGCGCCTGTTATCGGAAAAACCCTTCCTTGGAAAGGAGACGACAAGATGAATTCCCTTCCATTGGATGATGCGACTATGGACAGACTAGCGGAAATGGAGGTGTTTACCGGGTTGCCCGCTTCCGACGTTGTGCGGATTATGGTTGAAGAAGGTCTTCCTTATAGATGCTGGAAGAATGGTGGAAATTGGAGAAAAGGAATGCCGAAGGCGAAAAAGAACCAGCTCCACCGCATGTGAGGAGACTTGCGGAGCTTCTGGCGGCGTACAAACGCAAAGTGGCAGATTTATTGCCTCCTGGTGAAATGTTTATACCGGAAGTGAGAGAATAGAGAGGAACATTCAAATAAACCGCCCCGCCTGAAGCAGACAAGCAGAAGGCGGGGCGGTTTTTGTCTAAAGATTTCACTAGAAAAAGGTATATTTGGGGTATTTTTCAGGCATGAAGATAGGGTAAAAAATGTCTATCAGTGCATCATAAGTAATCATATTGCGTCAAAATATGTTCAAGAACTTTGCCACTAACACAATCAGAAAAAAGTGTATATTAAGAAGAAGTGTCCACGCATAAGGACAAGCAAAGAAACACTACACAACGTATGATTGCAAAAGAAAAACACACAAGGAGTAGGAATCAAGCCGGTTCTCAACCGTCGAGAGCTGGCTTCATACCTTGGTATCAGCCTGAGCACCCTTGATGCACAAATCAAGGAAGGAATGCCCCATTTCACCATTGGCAATGGGAAGCGCGGAGGAATCAAGCGTTTTCGCGTGGAAGAGATAATGCTCTGGTTTCACACTCAAAAGGAGATGCGTAAATGAACCCACAAGAAAGAGTTGCCGCCCCTCATGCGCCAACATGGGGACGGCTTTGGAATGCTGAACTACCAAGTATCAATCAATTCCTTGCGGGCATTCTCTATGCGATTGCAGGGAATACAAGAACAAACCTGCATGAAATTTGAACTCTCCGACCTGAAGACGCCTGACGCCCTGAACGAATATTGCCGGCGCGTCCTGGGCCCACCCCAGCAGCGCGGGGGCGTCATGATTTATCCCTGCCCGTTTGGAACCCACACGCGCCCCAAATTGCAGGTAACAGAATACCAGGGGGAAGGTCGGTTCCGGTGCTGGGTTTGTGACCAGGGCGGCGACGTGTTCGACCTTCACGCCGGAATGAACAGCCAGGACACGCAACGGGACTTTCCCGACATTCTGCGGGGCGTATGTGACGTTTTAGGAGTGTGCCCGCCCGATGATGACGGAACGCCCCTTCCTGCCCGTAGAAGGCCCGTCAGGCCCCGCCCCGCGCCGTCACTCGCCGCCGCTCCTCCGGTGGCCCCCTCCTGTTTTGTTTCCGACCTGGACGCGGCGGAACTGGACGCATGCCGAGAACGCCTTGCCACGGACGAACAGCTTGCCGGAGAACTGGCCGCTGAACTGGGCCTTTCTCCGCTGATGATGCTGATTCACACGGACACAACGCAGGGCCGCGGGCTTCTGGGAGCCATGGAAGACCGGCGCCTTCTCTACCTGTACCAAGCCGAAGACGAGGACGGAAACACCCGCTACACCGGAGCAAAGCTTCGGAGACGGGACCACCATGCCAACCCCTGCTTGAAGCTCGTCAGCGGGCAATGGGAAGCCCACGGGACCATGAACCCCACCGAAGGCAATCCGCACGGAATCCGCTTCCTTTGGCCCATAGGGAAAGCCGCGGCTCCCTGGGGTATTGATTCCACCCACGGCAAGCGATTCGTCATCGTCACGGAAGGGGAAAGCGACTGTTTAGCCATAGGGCAAGCCCTTGAAGGCTTCCGGGAAGCCTACCAGCAAGACACGGATCCAGACACGCGCCGCCCCTACGAAGACCGGCGCGGGAGCCTGGAAGCCATGATTCCCGCCGTGGTGGCTATACCTGGTGCCAGCGGCATGAAAACAGGCTGGGACGCCTTGCTTGCCGGAAAGAACGTGATTCTTGCCCTGGACGCGGACCGGGCCGGACGTGAGGCCGCCGCCAAGCTGCGGGAACGGCTGGCCGTGGCCGGATGCGTTCTCCGTGACTGGACGCCCCCCTACAAGGACGCCCGGAACATGCTTCTGTGTGCCGGGGAACGCGCCCTGTATGAAAGTCTTTTGAAGCCATGAACGCCCCGGCACTCATGGCATGAACCCCTTTCAACTACCCAGCGAAACCACCAACATCAAACCAACATGATCATGAATCAAACACCAGAACAGAAAAATAATACTGTCGAAGAACCGGCACAATTCATTGCTGAATTCATTGCTGCAAATCCAATCACAGCCCACGCCATAGAAGGAATGGAAGAGACTATCATGAAAGCGGCAAAACTTTCCGATCTTCCCTCACGACTAGCCTTCGTCTTTGTTTGCCGGGAATTATTGACATGCGAAGCGTTCCGGAAGAAAGCCGAGCTTATTCGGAAATGTCTGACACATGGAAAACTGCCCGCATACATCATTGAAGAAATTCAGAAAATGGAACCCAAAACCACGGAGGAATAAAGCCATGTCAGACAAAGAACTAAACATCAATATCAGGACCACCGCCGACACCTCCGGAGCCGACCAGACGGCGGAGGCCATCAACAAGACCAAGGAAGCGGCCCAGGGGGCCGCCGGAGAAGGTACGGAAGCCATCAACCAAGTGACCGATGCCCTGGGCCGTGTCAAAACGGCTGCCGAAGATGCCAGCGCCGCCGTGAGTGAGGGCATGGGACCGGGGCAGGAAAAGGCTCTGGAAAACGCCCGGAGCAAGCTTGACGAATACGCTGATGCTCTGACCGCTGCCGGTTCCCGGATGAAAGCCGCTTTTAACGACAATCCGGGCCTGACCGGTTTTATCGACGAAGTCACCAATGCCGTTCTGACCTCCGAAGAGTTTCGGAAGAAACTGGAACAGGTGGATGACGTCTTTGAGGTTCTCAACGATAGAGCCTCCAACCTGGACCTTGGGGCGAAGTGGGGGGGGATGGCCTTGACGAAAACCTGCAAAAAATCATCGACGACTACAACAAGGAAATGGACGCCGCGGACAAGGCGGCAGACAAGGCAGAAGCGGCGGAGGCCCGGAAGCAGAAGGTCGCCGCGGCTACGGTGGAACGCCTGGAAGCCGGGAACCGCCGTGCCACCGCCACCTATGAGGAATTACAGGCCGAGCTTGAAACCTACATTGCCAAGCTGGAAGAGGCCCGGAAGGCCGGGGACAACGTGGCCCAGGCGGACGCCCTGAAGAATATCCAGGACTTGGGGCGGCGCATCAAGACGGCAGGGGATGCCGGAGAGCTCACAGCGGGACAGGTGAAGGGGCTGGCCGGACAAGTCACCCTTGCGGCAACGCGCATCCTTGGCATGTCCAGTTCCCTGCGGGGTGCCATCCCGTTCATCCGCCTCTTCGGTACGACGATCAAGACGGCCATGGGGCCGCTTGGTTGGGCCATACTGCTCATCGACGGACTCACCGCCGGCATTACTGCTCTGATTGACCATTTCAAGACCAAAAGCGACGAGCTGGCCCAGGAGGCGGAAAAGAAGGCTGAAAGGATAAAAAAAATAGCTGCGGGCACCGCCGAGGCCGTCAAAAAGAGCTATTCCCTGATGATGGAGGACAACCGGAATGACCGTACAAACGCCATAAACAAAGGGTTTGAAGACTTTGTGAAGGGCATTACGACGCAATACCGTTTGCAGACAGAGGAGATTGAGCGACAGATACAGCTACGCCGTGAGGAAGCCGCCCGCCAGAAGGGAATTGACACGCAGGAAGCCGAACTTGCTCGCGTGAATCTGGACAATGACTTTGAAGACGGAAAGATCACCAAGCGGCAACGGGACTACGGAATGATGATGATCAACCAGAATCTTGACGAAAAAATAAGGCTTCTGGATTTGAAGGTATCCCAGAAAGAGTTCATGGACCATGGGAAGAAATTAGATTCCGCCGTTCAAGCCCGTGATGAATGGCAGGGGAAGGATTTCGACATGAAGTTCATTCAAGGGCAAATGCCTTCCCTTCAGGAAGTTCGAGACCTGTTCAATCAACAGCAAAAGGCCCAGGAACGGATTGATGCGAGCAATAAGGAACTTCAAAAACAGAAGAGCGAATAAAGCAACTTGAGAGAGAAGCAAGAAGCCTTATAGGAAAGGAAATCGTGGAAAATGCTCAAAAGAAGCTTAAAGACCACTTTTACCCTAAGAGAAAGACTTATTTCTGCCCGTGACACCGCCCAGGATGAAGGAAACGCCGCCACTGTCAGAATAGACGAACTCCGGGAGTTGTTCCGCCAATCTGATGTGAACTTTGAACCATCCTACCAGAAGGGAACAGACGTGAACAGCCGCGCCGGGGAATATCAGAAAGCCCTGGAAGACCAAAACACTAAAGCGCAGGAAGTTGAAAAGAGTCTTGCCGCTGCTATCGAAAAAGCCGGGGAACTGGGAGACATCATGGCAAATTACGTGAACAGTATTGTTGACCAGGAACGGGGATTGAGAACGCAGGATCGTATTAATGTCGGGAACATCGACCTGTTCAACAAGAGAGAAGACAAAAAGGAGGCGAAAGAAGCCAAGAAGGCTCAGGAGAAGCTTGAGAAGGAGCAAGAACAGGAGTTGAAGAACCTTCAGCGGGAACAGCAGAAGGAAGCCAAAGAAGCATTTAAAACCTTTGTACAGGGGTTGATCATGAAGACTGGTGAAAACTCCTCGCCTCAGCAATCAGCTTTAGCCAACAAGGCCCTTGACGCCATACGTAAAAACATTGAAGCCGCCGCGGCTGATGGATTCATTGACCCTGAAGAAATGCGGGAAATAGGCAAACTCTACGTTGCTAAACTTCAGGAATTAGGTCTGGCAACGAAGCTCGCCGTTAATGGATTGAAAGAGGAATTAAATCAGGGGCTTAGGGGAATCAATACACAAATTGACGCAATAGGCAAATGGGCCAATACCACCGAGAGACAGAAACGCCCGGGAGGTGTTGTGAACCTTCCTTACCGCAAAAAGATGATGAACCGAGACCTAGCACCCACGCCCCTGACCCCAGGGGCGCACTCCATGGACGAAGAAGCCGCCGCCCTGCAGAAAGCCAGGGAAGAGGCCGAAAAGCCCCCCTTCCTGGCCTTGGGAACCCAGGGAGCGCAATTCATCTACTACGCCCGCCGTTCCGAACTCCTGTTCCATTGGAGCCCCAGGGACCACACGCCGCTGAATATGCGCTTCCTTGCCCCAGTGGAATGGTGGGAACAAACACTGGACCCGGACGGCAAGCTGACAATCCGTCAGGTCATGGACCGGGCCATTGACTACTGTATTAACGCAACCGGCAACCGCAAATTTGACCCTGACGCCATACGGAAATGCGGCGTATGGGACGAAGACGGGGCCGCCGTGTACCATGCGGGCAATGCCGTCTATCTATTTTGCCCGGAAAACGCACAGAAACGCCCCTTCCTGCCCGTGGACCATGCCCGGACGGGAAAGCCTCTCTACCTGCCCGGAAAGCCCCTTCTGGCCCCGTCAGACGACATTCTGACGGATGAAGAAGGAAAAACCGTTGCGGCCTTCATCGGGGCGCACTCCTGGAAGCGCAAGGAAGACGCCTTCCTGTGCCTGGGCCTCGTCACGCAGGCCATTCTTTCCGGGTATCTGCACTTCCGCGCCCATGGCTGGATCAACGCCCCCGCGGGAACCGGTAAAACCACCTTGAGGAAAAGCATTGAATTACTGATTGGAGGCGTGGCCCGGTACTTCAAGGGACTGGAAACCACGGACGCCGGACTTCGTCAGAAGCTTGAAAGCGACTCCTGCCCGGTCATCTTTGATGAAGCGGACTCCGACAACCCCGCCAAAACCGCCAACATGGTCAGAATCCTTGCCCTATTGAGAACCGCCACGGATGGGGACGTAGGAATCACCAAGGGCGGCGCGGACGGGAAAAAGCGTCACCTATCTCATGAGAAACGCCTTTCTCCTGTTCTCCGTGCGCTCCATGATCGAGAAAGCCAGCGAGCAATCACGCATTTTTGAACTGGAACTGGAAAAGAAAGACCCTGCCGAAGCCGCCCCCATTTTCCGGAAGCACGATGAACTGGCCGCGGTCATCCGTGCCGGGGACTTGGGGCGCAAATACGTCACCCGCATCATGCACCATGCGCCGGCCATCCGGCGCAACATCGAAGCATTGAGGAAATACCTGTCCAGCCAGGGAGAGGACGGCCGCCGCGCGGAAATGTTCTCCACCGTCTACACCGCCGCGCACTTTGTCACCAGCACCGAAGGCTTGACGCCCCAGGACATGCAGGAATGCGCCGCCATGGCCTCCGGGAGCGATTACGCCCGTGTGCTGGACGACGACGGGGAACGCTGCCTGGAATGGCTTCTGGGGTATTCTCCGCCCATGATGGGGAACCGCACCCTCAGGGAGTTCATCAAAGAGGCGTCCGCCGCGGAAGTTTCGGAAGATTCCACCGTTCTGGAACGCTACGGCTTGTACGTCCGGAAGGCGGCGGACGGGAAGAAATGCGTCTACTTTGCCGCCACCAGGAAGAACCGAAAGATCGGGGAGATATTCAAGGGTTCGGAATGGGAGGGGGTGAACGTGAAAAAGGTTCTCCTGAACGTGAAGGGAATGGAAGAGCAGCTTTTCCGCCCCAACACCCGAATTGACCGCAAGGAACGGGGAATCAGGATTGCAATTGATAGCATAATTCATTGAATATAAGAAATAAATAATGGGTACAAAATGAAAAACACGGGTACAATTCAACAAAAACAACTAACATTCAATACATTGCTTTCTTATGGGTACGCTATGGGTACAAATGAAAGTACCCATATTGACATTGAAAAATGAATGAGTTAACCCTTTGGGTACATTTTTCGAGAAAAAATATACACATGTGCGTACGCGTACGCGCGCACGCGAGAGAGACAAAAAATGAATCTGGAACACCCCGTCATCATCATCGACAACAGGGAGCAAATGCCCCTCACCTTTGAGCACTTCCCGTCTAGGTGCGGAACGCTGCAAAGCGGGGATTATTCCCTTGCCGGCCATGAGGGCCGGTTCACGGTGGAGAGGAAGAGCGTTGCCGACCTGATCGGAAGCCTGACGGCGGGACGTGGTACTTCTACCGGGAAACCAGATCAAACCTTGAACCACCTTCTTAATTCCTGAAGGATAGAGTCCCGATCATGTTCGTGCCAGAAACCTGATACGAAGTCAAAACCATCCTGGCCTGGGGTGCAGAAGTAATCCCGGATAATTTCCTGGCAATTCTGGTACAGGGGAGACTCTCCCACTTCCCGCAAAATGTCAGGGAACATCCGCTGGTCTTCCTCCGTTTCCATCGCTACGGCACGGAAGACGTCACGGGCGTGTTTTTCCGCTTGGAAGTAGTTGCCTTTGCGTACCACAGGCTCTTCTTGGTAAGAAAGAAGTCGTTCCTTGAATGCAACAAGTTTCATCATAACTGCTGTCAAGACATTCGGAACGGTTAGGCGAAGGCCGTCGTACTTAAAAGAAAGGTGGTGCGTAAAGCCTATAAGTTCTGGATTGGTACGCCCGTGGATACCGTAATTCCGACGGTGGAGAAGCGGATTTTTGACGCGCTTACTGTCCGTTTCCAACTTGTCTTTTAGGGACGGGGGAGGAACCGGAACGTGGAATTCCAATTCAATACCCGCTCCTCCATCCCAGGCCCATCGGCGGTTGTTGGGTTCCGGGTCCGGAACGAAGCCCTGAAGCGTCAATAGTTCCTGGATTTGACTCTGGGCCTCCATACTGACAATTAGACTTGGGCTGATGCCCATATCCATATCCTTGGTGGTACGGGGAATGCTTTCCCTGGTCCATGATGCCATGGGGATGAAATGGGGAACGGCACCTTCCTGGTCTCTCAGCCATTTTTGTTTGAGGAGGAGGCCATAACCCCCAAGGATCTGGACATCGGGATCAAGTTTTTGCATGGAGGGCCAGATTTGTTTGAGAGACCGGTCCAGAGGAGAGAGAGGTAAAGCATTCATGAGCGCGCGAAGTTGAGGAGCTTGGAGTAGCGGAAGTTAACGAGGTCTGTATAGAGTTGCTGAGCAGTTTCCTGCTGGCGGGCATCCCCCCGAGAAGCCTGAATCCAGGTCATGACGGGACCTGACCAGATGGAACCGTCAAACGCTTTCTCCGCCTGGAAGAAGGCCAGGGGAGAGGAAATAAAAGAGAGCTCCAACTGTGAGAAGGCCGGAGAGCTTACCGCCTCCATTTTACCATATTCCCAGAAGAAAGCAGGGTCTTCCGTCCAGAGGATCATGGGACCGCCTTCCCCGAAGGAGGCATAGCGGCGCAAGGAGTACTCCGGAGCATAGCACCATTTGACTCTGTGTTCATTGGCCTTGATAATGAGCTCCCTCCAATTCAATTCTGAGGGGAGCCGGTAATTGTATGGGCCTTCTCCTTCCGGTTGCTTCCATTCCTGATGCAGCCTGTCCAGAAGACGCCCAGGGTTATGGACAATAACATTAGACCTCCCCCCCTGCGGATGGCGCCATCCTGTTCATAAGAGGTAATCAATCTGGAAAGCTGGCCTTTTGTCATCCTCCCCCACCCCGAAGCTCTATGCGTTCCAGAATTTGCTGCTGGGCTGGCCAGAGTTTTTCTTCCACAAGAACCATGGCTGCCTGGGCAGACGTGTTGCTATACGGACGCGGCACTCGTGTGGGAGACGGAAACTGATTGGGATTTCCGGAAAGGCGCATGTAGAAAGAAGGTTGCTTGATAAGGCCATTGCCGCACAGGTCTGCTGCCAGGATGCAGGGCTCCTGGTCCAGAAGATCCAGATGCGACTTTGATAAATAAGGAACAATCAAGAAGTGGGAAAAAGAGCCGCTATCTTTTCGGTGCCTTGCCATTTCTATAAATTTGTCTATATCCAGAGGAGTAAACTTGGATTTTATTTCCGGAATGGCCGTAAACACATAGGGAACAGACGGGACGGAGAACTTCATGGGTACTTCATCCAAGGATGAATCCCAGACAAGCTTACCTTCCATCAGCGAATTCTTATGCTGTAACTGATTCTGAAATGTCCATCCATTGAGCATGTATCTGAAGTATAAAAAGTTTCCGAATTAGATCAAGTTTCAAAAATAGAAAACTTCGTATAAAAAAGAAACTTTATTGATGACCAACATCTTTCAAATCATATTCATATGAATCCCGTGCAAATTGACAAAGTTGAACGGAGAGTATGTTTATCAAACCCTCCGCACCCCCTCCCGGCAGGAAGCATTCTTTTTCCCTTATCGTTTTCGTCATCGGCCCGAGAAAAAGGTGGTGCTAAAGTGGTGCAATTTTTCTAACGTTTTGGCATGTTTTTACACGCTTTTAGTGAATTTTGATTGAGGGAGTTTTGCAAAAGAAAAAACCCCACAAGCAGTTAACTTACAGAGTTTTATAAGTGGCGTCCCCGGTAGGAATCGAACCTACATCTAGTCTTTAGGAGAGACCCGTTCTATCCATTGAACTACGGGGACCGGACATTGTCCGTGCAGGACAATAAACGGGAAGGTTTCCCCGCTCAAGCAAAGCAGGGCAATTACTCCATGAACCTTGATTTTGAAGCATTTTTTTCCTAGAACCGTTTTCGTGAGTTTTTTCCCAACTGCTTGTTTTCTCTCTGTTCTCTGCGTTTCCCTGACCGGATACGGCCATTGTCATGACAGCCTGCCGGACGCAAGGCCGGCCATACGCGCCATGTACCGGCCCGCCCCAACCCCGGATCAAACAGGATTGGGCCCGGAGGAGGTAAAGTATTACCCTCTCCGCCTTTACTGGGAATGGGAACGGTATACTCCCCGGGTCCTGTCTCTGCTTTTGCCGGAAGCGGCCCGGAATTATGAAATGGCCGCTGTGGATTGTCCTTCCTGGGAGCCGGAACGCGCAGTCGCCCTCATAGGAAACGAACTCCACTGGGCGGTAGCGGCAGAAGGCAACAAAACAGATTATTTTATCAACAGCGCTCCCCTGTGGAAGAGCTGGTGGGCCTCCCTTCTTGAAAAATATCTTCCGGATTATTTTCCGGAAGAAACATTCCCTGCATGGCTACACCCCTCTGCCGCTCTGCTGAATGCATGGAAGGATCAAAAAATCCGCCGTCTGCATTGGCAGGAGTACAGCAGGAATTACGTTCGCCGCGGCGTTGCCATCCTGCCGCATGCTCTGGCGCAGGAACTCAAAACCACCTGGAAGAAGTGCATGGAAACCGCCGTGCTGGACATTCCTGCGGAGATGTTCGGGTGCTGTGACCAAGGATATTCCTTTTACTCCGCGGCTCCCGGACTGATTGCCACGGAATTGCATTATTACCGCGGCCGTTTACCCCTGAAACGCCAGATGTTCCACATTTTCCATCTTCTTGTTGACGCGGCGAGCATGGATAATTTTACGCCTGAGACCCAGCTCATGATTCATGAGTTATGCGCCGACACCCGCAGAATTGCCGGGGAAATGAAGAAAGTTCCCCCGCTCGGTTTTTACTGGCGAGAGTTGGACGCAAAATTTTATTCTTCCTGTCCTGACTCGGCAAATAACTTTTGGGAAGGGAAAAAGCCCTCTTTGCGCCAGGGCAAGTCTGCTGAAGCATTCCTTCGGAAAGAGTGTATGACGCTGCCTCTTTCAACAAATCCGGTCTGGAAGGATCTGTTCCCCAATGCTCCGGAACACGCCACGGCCTGGATGAAAATTTATTCGGACGGCCAGTGCGGGGGCGCCTATATCCACCAGGGATTTCTCCACACAGCCACCACGTATCTGGGACGGCATTCCCGCTTTCTGTACGATTTCAGCCGGATGGACCATCCGCCCGCCATGACGCCCTATGATTTGTGGTGGAACGGAGAAGAAATGAGAGTCCGGCGTTCCTTTTTGAAACTGGAACCTGCTGCGGAACAGGAATTGAAGACCTATCTCCATTTGCTTTCCCGCTTCCGGGGCGGCAAGAATCATCACGGAGCCTTCTCTGGCATGCTGTTCAGTACGGACCTGGGCTGCAAAAACCTGATTCTGCAAGCTCTGAAAGAAGAATTCATGGAAGATGAGGATTCCTGCCCCCCTATTCAGTCATCCGTGCTGGACCACGTTTATTCGTTCTGGACTTCGGGAGACGTCAATTATCTTCAGGAAGGCTCCGGCCAATTGAATCAGCTCCGGAAAAACAGGGAGGAATTGGAACGGTATATGAAAAAACATCCTCCGGAACAATAAATCCGCCCTTCCGGAAGCGGAACGGGGCGCACAAAAAAGCCTTGAGCCGGGGATGGAAGAGCCGTAGCGTTAAAGGTACCGTCACCGCATCCCCGCCATGCTCAATTTCGTTTACGATAACAAGACCACGCTCATTTTCGGAAAAGGAACCCAGCATGAAGCGGGCGCCCTTCTCAAGCCGTTCGGCAAAAAAGTCCTCCTCCACTACGGAGGCGGCAGCATCAGGCGTTCCGGCCTTTACGACGCCGTCACGGCTTCCCTGAAAGCCGCCGGCGTGGAGTATGAGGAATTGGGCGGCGTCCAGCCGAACCCCACGCTTCCCCTGGTGTATGAGGGCATCCGCCTCTGCCGGGAACACGGCCTGGGCCTCGTGCTGGCTGTGGGAGGCGGCAGCGTGATTGATTCCGCCAAGGCGATTGCGCTGGGCGTTCCCCATGAAGGGGACGTATGGGACCTGTATCTTTCCAAACAACAGCCGCAGGCGGACCCGCTGCCCGTCGCCACCGTGCTGACCATTCCCGCCGCAGGCAGCGAGAGCAGCCCGAACACGGTCATCACCAATGAAGAAACCAGGCGGAAGCTGGGGTACGGTTCTCCCAAATTGCGCCCCGTGTTCAGCATCATCAACCCGGAATTGTTTTTCACGCTCCCGCACCACCAGATGGCCAACGGCGTCAGCGACATGATGAGCCACATTTTTGAGCGCTATTTCACCAGAACCCTGCATACGGACCTTTCCGACGGCCTTTGCGAAACCACCCTGCGCACCATCATGAGAAACGCCCGCATCCTGAACGGGAACCTGCACGATTACGACGCCTGGGCGGAGATTGCGTTTTCCGGCAACCTCGCCCATAACAACCTGCTGGGCGTGGGCCGTGAACAGGACTGGGGCTGCCACGCCATGGAGCACGAACTGAGCGCCCTGTATCACGTGGACCACGGCGCGGGCCTGGCCGTCGTCACCCCGGCATGGATGAAGTATGTTTCCCCCAAACACCAAGGAATGTTCGCGCAGTTCGCCGTGAAGGTGATGGGCGTGGAGGGTTCCTTCCGGGAGCCGGAGGCCCTCATCCGGGAAGGCATTTCCCGTCTGGAACGTTTTTACCGGGAATTGGGGCTTCCGACGACCATGGAAGAGTTGAATATCAAGTCCGGGGATTTTCCCCTGATGGCGGAACAGGCCATCAGCGTGCGCGGCCCCATCGGGGGGCTGGAAAAACTGGACGCCCGGGACGTCCAGGCCATTTACCGCCTGGCATGCGAAGGCCCGCTGCCCGATTGACGGCATCCCCGTTCCTTCCTCCCTCCTGCATTCCGGGACGGCCAGCCATGCAGGCCGTCTTTCCCTCCCGCAGAGACATGAACATGCATGCGGTTCGGCTCCCTCATCCGGCAGAGCTGATCCGGGACGAGGGGACGGCAGTGGAATATAAATATACCCAGGCAGTCCCTTTCCCTGGGAAGAAGAGAAGACGACGGTTGCTTATCCTCCGGAGGGGAACCTGAGGAAGGCGCCCTGAAAGCTCAAAAAGGACGCCGCGGCAGATGATCCGCACCGGAATACAGGCCGGAACGTAAAAGAATTCCGGTTTGCTCGTTGACAGTCAATCCTTCCAACGCTTCTGGCCATTGAACGGCATTAAGACAATCTCCCGCATGTTGTAACCTACTTGTAACTTGCCAAATATTTTACATGGAAGTAGTCTGGTTGAATGAACAGAATCTTTTCCCTGCTTTTTCTGGCGGGAGGCTTGCTGGCTTCCGGAATGCCGTGCCCGGCAGCCGCTTCCACTCCACCGCAGCGTCAGGACGGCCCGTCCGCCCATGCCGATGACAAGGGAGGACTTCCGGAAGATTCCACTTCTTCATCCCAAAAGGCGCCAAGGATGCGGACAAGGCAACTTCCATCTCCCAGCAGAGGAAGCAGTCCGTTGAGGCTATTGAAAAGCTTTTGGAAAAGAGGTTGTTCAAGAATGCGGCCAAACAGGCTTTAAAACAGCTTGACGAATACGACGACCAGTACAGCGGAGCGGACCTTCTTCTTTATTACCAGGCTTTGACCCGTCTCAATGCCCTGGGCGATTCCACGAATCTGGATACCATCCTGCAAGAGCAGATGAAACGCCACGGCGGCAATCCCTATTTCCTGATGGACGCTGCCCATCTGTACCAGAACGCCAGCCATACGTTCAAACTGGTGGACGGCGCCTACATCCGCAGCGCCGAGCCATGGGACGGGGAATATTCCGGGGAAGCGAGGGACCGGGTGGAAGCCCTGCGGTGCCTTTCCAAGGCCATGCAACTGGCGGAGAAGGAAAAAGAACATGAAGCTTCTGGGACAACTGCGCTTCATGACGGCTCAGGCGTTGCTGGTGAAAGGCAGCCGCTACAGTTCCCTTTCCCCCCTTCCAGGCTTACGCCGCCCTGGGGAACCTCACCAGCCTGAAGGAACTGCCGGGGTACGTCGCCAGGGAGGAAGCCCCCCGTTCCGGAACGTCGCCACCGTGCCCGTCACGGTCAATGCCAAAACAGGAAAGCCGGAAGTCGTCTTTTACCATGCCTCTTCCTCCTGGGAGACGGCTAAAAACGACGGGGAACGCATGCGCTGGCTGCTGGACGCCGCCATTCAGGCGAACCCGGAACTAGCCAACCAGGTCAACTATTTCACCGCCTCCTGGTGCCACCGGCTGTTCTCCTATTCCAATACGGCTCCGGACCAGGAGTTCGTGTACGGCCCCGGCAACGCGGGCATGGTGGCGGGCATCAACCCGGAGGAATTGAAAACGAACCAGACCGTCGTTAAAACCGACCGGACGGGCAATGGAAAATTCCTGCTCACCACCCTTCCTCCGGATTACGATTTCATCCGGATCGCCGCTGCGGTCCGAGTAACTCCGGAGCCGGATTATTACGTTAACGCCGGCAATCTGGCAGCCAATGAGTTCCTGGCCCGCAACCAGAGGCCCGCTGCCGCGGAGCTTTTAGGCAAAATCCTTCAGACCTGGAACGCACAATCCTGGGATCAAGCGGACAAGGAGGATTTCCTGCACGTTGCGGACAACCTGAAGAAGCGCATTGCCTCCATCACGGAACCCAACGGAATGTTTGATGCGGATAAAAGAACGCTGCTGGCGGGGGGACCGGTGACGGTCGCCTTCTCCTACCGCAACGCCGCCCAGGCCAGCGTGACGGCCCGCTCCGTGGATATGAAGCGGTGGCAGGAGGAACGCATGGACAAGGTGCAGACCTCCAGCACGCTGGGCAACGCGTACAGGAAAAAAGTATTCCAACCTGGGGACCCTCCTTTTCAATCTGCTGCATGAGCCATCCTACGCCCGCTATCTGGGTGAAGAAATCAAAGGGGAAAAGGTAGCTCTGGCTCCCGGGGAACGGCACCTGAACCACATCGCCCAGATTCCCGTGCCCACCCGCAATCCCGGCTGGTACCTGCTTACCGTCACGCTGGATAACGGCTACCGGTTCCACCGCTTCCTCACTCTGTCAGACATGGTATTGGTGCGCCGTTCCGTGCCGGAAGGCAACCTCTGGTTCCTGGCGGATGCCGGAACGGGAATGCCCGTGGAAGGGGGCAGCCTGCGCCTCCTTCGCTACCAGGAGGATAAAACGCTCCAAAAACACCAGGTGAAGGGAACCACGGACAAGGACGGAGCCATGATAGAAACAATCCCTCCCCGCGGTTCCCGCACTCCTTCTTACAACATGTTCCTGGGCATCGCTTCCAAAGGGGACAGCTACGTGCTGGCGGGAGTATCGGATTACGGCTGGGAATCCGGCAATTATCTCATGGATACGGCAAACAAGGCCTCCGACCCCTATTCCTGCTTCTTCCTGGAAAGCCAGCCCGTATACCGCCCCGGACAGACGGCCCGGTTCAAGGGCGTCCTCTTCCGTCCGGACATCGCAAATCCCGGAACGAAGGACTGCGCCGGAAAAAAGCTGACGCTGACCATTACTTCCCCAACCGGGGATGAGAGCGTTTTTCCGCCAAAAACCGTCACGACGGATTCCACCGGCTGTTTTGAACTGGAACTGCTCATTCCTGCGGAAGCTCCGCTGGGCCAGTATGGAGCCAAGCTGAAGCTGCATGATTCCGCGGACCCGGATTTCCGGCTGTATGCCCCTCTCTTCCGTATGGAAGAGTACAAGAAGCCGGAATTCTCCGTTAGGATGGACGCCCCCTCCAGACCCATCCGCCTGGGCCGGCCCATTCCCGTCTCCATTCAGGCGGACTATTACGCGGGCGGTCCCGTAAGCGAGGGAAGGCCACCATTACGATCACCCGGACACTGGGAGCGGATGTCTGGACGCCCTACTGGAAATGGAGCTGGCTGTACGACAGGTCTTTCAGTCCGTATTACATTCCCTTTTCTCCGGATGCCCCCCTGACCGTCCTGGAAAAGACGGTGCCGCTGGATAAGGACGGAAAAGCATCCGTGGAGCTTTCCACGGCGCAGGACGCCCGGGATTTCGCATCCCAGAACATCACTTACCGCGTCTCCGCCAGCGTGACGGATGCCTCCCTGCGGGAAGTTTCCGCTTCCGGGCAGGTCATCGCCACCTTCCGCCCGTTCAACATCTTCACCGCCCTGAACCGCGGCTACGCCCCCACCGGAGCGCCGGTGCAGGCCTCCATCACTGCGGCCACGGCGGACGGCGCCAAGATTGCTCACGCCAAGGGAACCTCCGTTTTGCAGCATATCCGCGCGGACGGCAGCCGGGAGGCTCTGGAAACCTGGAATATCACCACCGGAAAGGAAGGGGAAGCCACCCTGTCCTTCCAGACCAGGGAATCCGGCCTGTATGCCCTTTCCTCTACCCTGGAGGACGAACACGGCAACAGGGTGGAAGAGTCTTTCCAGTTCCTTTCCTACGGCAAGGGCAAACAGAATCCTTTTAAAATCAATCCCCTTTCCATCACTCTGGACAAGAAGGAATACGCACCGGGAGATACGGCCAAACTGCTCCTCGCCTCTGATTATCCGGACGCCCGCGTCTGGACCTTCCTGCGCAATTCCTGGAAAGACGAGTCCCGCAGCCTGGTCCCTCTGGACCGGCAAACCGCCCTGGTGGAATGCCCCCTGACCCGGGAAGACATGCCCAACATGGGCGTGAACGCCTTCACCGTCAGAAACGGGGAACTTCACACGGCTTCCGCCGAACTGCTGATTCCGCCAGCCAGCCAGATTCTGGCTCCTTCCGTAACACCGGGCAAATCCCAATACCAGCCCGGTGAAGAAGGGCGAGTAACGGTTCAGGTCAAAGGGCCGGACGGCAAACCCGTCAGGAACGGCATCGTTACCCTGGCCGTCTATGACAAGGCTCTGGAATATATCGCACGCCCCAATATTACGGACATCGCCAAGACCGTATGGGGGAGCCTGAACGAAACCGGCTTTCTCAGCCTGAAAAAAATGACGGCCGCCGGAACGCAGCAGGACCGCGGCCCGGACCAGCCCTACTTCCAATCCCTGCTCTACAGTGACTACGGCTATCTGTTGCGGAGGGAAAAAGGAGCCGTCAACGGCTTTGCTACCGCAGGAGTCAGATCCGGTAATTATGCTATCAGCGGAAAAGCCGCAAGCCGCGTATTGGCTGAAGGAGCGGCAGTCCCCGCCGCCGCACCGGTTCCGGTCATGCAGCAGATGGCTGCGGATGAAGAAAGCGCGGAAAGTGATTCCTTTGCAGCCGGACAGGGAGACGCAGACGTGCAGGAGAACAGTTCCCCGCACATTCAACTGCGCACCAATTTTGCGGACTGCATCAAGTGGTGCGGCACGCTCAGGACGGATGAGGAAGGGAACGTTACCGTCCCTGTGGAGATGCCGGACAACCTGACCACCTGGAAAGCCGCCGCCTGGGCCATCACCCCCGGATTGCAGGTAGGGCAGGCTTCCGCGGAATTCCCTGACCACGAAGGACTTCATGGTCAGCATGCAGGCCCCGCGCTTCTTTGTGGAAAAAGACGTAGTGATGCTCAGCGCCCTGGTCCGCAACCGGACGGACAAGGCCGTCCGCGCCCGCGTTTCCATTTCCCTGAAAGACGGTTGCCTGGAACTTCTCCCGGCTGACGCTCCGGCCGTAAAGGGGCTCGCCGCAGATACGGACAATTCCGCCGTGCGGGAAGTGGACGTTCCCGCCCAGGGGCAGGCAGTCGTCAACTGGTGGACCGCCGCCATCAGGGAGGGAACCGCCGCCGTCGCCATGGAGGCGGCGTCCGGCTCCACCGGAGACGCCATGCAGATGAACTTCCCCGTGCTGGTGCACGGCATGAAGCAGCTCCATGCGGGGAGCACCGTGGTGCTTCCCGGAGAACGGGAGCAGAAACTCTCCATTTCCCTGCCGCAGCAGCGGCGCAGGGAGGAAAGCGAGCTGGTCGTCAAGGTTTCCCCCAGCATCGCCCTCAGCATGGTGGAAGCCCTGCCCTACCTGGCGGAATACCCCTATGGCTGCGTGGAACAGACGCTCAACCGCTTCCTGCCCGCTCTCGTCGTGACGGACGCGCTCAAGCAGCTCGGTCTGAATCCTGGCGCGGCGCTGAAAAGCCACCGTAATCTGAATCCCCAGGCCATCAAGAACAAGGCCTTCCATGACAGCGTCATGAAGAAGCTGGAACGCAACCCCGTTTATGATGAAGCCGCGCTGAAGAAGATGGCCGCCAAGGGAATCTCCTCCCTCCGGGAGAAGCAGCTCTCCAACGGTTCCTGGGGATGGTTCGGAGGAGCCAGCGAGGGAGACCCCGTCATGACGGCCCATGTGGCCCACGGCTTGAAGATTGCTTCAAACACGGTCAATGTTCCGGATGGGATGCTTTCGGGAGCCGTCCGCTGGCTGAAAAACTATCAGGAAAGCCAGGCAGTTCTTCTTGAGAAAGGAGACGAATACCGGAAACTGGAAAAACTGCCGGACGGGCCGAAGAAGAAGGAAGCCATCCGCAAGCTGGGGGATTACCGCCTGACGGCCTCCGCCACGGACACCCTTGTTTATTCCGTTCTGGCGGAATGCGGCGTCAAAAACCTGCCCATGGAACGCTACCTGTTCCGCGACAGGCTGGAACTTCCCGTCATCAGCCAGGTTCAACTGGCGGAAATCCTGCTGGACGCCCACCGTATGGACGACTTCAAGAAGGTAATGCCCATCATTTCCCAGTTCCTCCAGCAGGACGACTCCCTGCAAACCGCATGGCTGCGCCTTCCCAATGAAGGCTACTGGTGGCGGTGGTACGGCAGCGGCGTAGCCACGCAGGCCGCCTACCTGAAACTGATGGCCAAGAGCGACCCCGGCAATCCCGTCACGGCGCGCCTGGCCAAATGGCTGCTCAACAACCGCGCCAACGGTTCCTACTGGGACTCCACCAAGGATACGGCGGATTGTCTGGAAGCCCTGTCCGCCTACCTTCTCCAGACCAGGGAAGGCATGGAGGACATGGAAGCGGAAATCCTTTACGACGGCGTTCCGGTCAAAACGGTCGCCAGTACGAAGGAGACCCTGTTCACCTTTGACAACGCCTTCCGCATGAGCGGGAAAGACCTGGCGGACGGCAGCCACGTCATCACCATCCGCAGGAAGAAGGGCAGCGGAAACATTTATGCCAATTCCACCCTCAGCTACTTCTCCTTGGAAGACCCCATTCCCGCCGCGGGGAATGCCGTCACCGTGGAACGCTCCTACTACCGCATCCGGAAGGAAACGGTGAAGGACGACTCCGTGAAGGACACCCAGACGGATGCCGGAGAGCTCGTCTCCCAGGGCAAGGACGTGACCCGCCGCACGCTGTTGAAAGACGGAGACGTCATCGCCAGCGGCGACATCATTGAAGTGGTGATGACCGTGAAAACGAAGAACGACGTGGAATACCTCATGCTCCTGGACCCCAAGCCCGCGGGATGCGAATCACAGGAAACCACCAGCGGCTACGCCTGGATGGGGACCGTATCTGGCTACAAGGAAATAGGGGATGAAGAAATACGCGTCTTTCTTTCCTCCCTGCCCATGGGACAATACCAGATCAGCCACCGCCTGCGCGCGGAACGCCCGGGACGCTTCAGCGCCCTGCCGGCCGTCATTGAAGCCATGTACGCGCCGGAACTCCGCGGCAACAGCAAGGAACACAAAATCGGCATCTCCATGCCTGCCGAATAGGAGCCCGGCCACCCGAAGGTACCCCGATTAAAAACGCCTGCATCAGCGCCCCCGTAAAGGAACAGGACTTCAGTCAGGGTCTTCTTATTCCTGTTCCGCCTCAAATCCTGCCGCATGGAGTTGAGGCGGAAAGCGGGCAATACCGCCACTCCCGCCCCATAGGAGCCGATGCAATTTTGGACGAACGGCAGGTCAATCATTTTCCCGTTAAAATCAAATGAAGACGGAAACCGGACCTGCCCGGCGTCAGGGGGAAAAAACCGGAGAGCCATACCTTCCCAATTCCCCGGATGAGCATGCCCCTCTCCCCGCCTGGCCGTGCCCTCCGGGGCTGCGGTTCCGCGCTAAAAACTCTTGCAATCCGTCCGCGGAAGCGGAGAATGCGTTGCCCGCTGCGCAGCGGGCCGTACCATGGAATCCGGAACCCTGAAGGGACATATCGCGATGGGAGCGGCGGCCATTATCTGGGGCCTCATGTCTCCGGTCAGCAAACTGGTCATGCAGCCGGGGGAAGTCAACTCCGCTTCCCTGGCTACCTTCCGCCTGCTGGGAGCGGCCATCCTGTTCTGGCTGGCCTCCGCCTTCCTGCCCGGGGAAACCATTGCACGGAAGGACCGGCTGACCCTGTTTTACGCCTCCCTGTTCGGCATCATTTTCAACCAGATGGCCTTCACGGTGGGCGTGGGATTCACCTCTCCGGCGGATGCGGCCATCATCACCACCATTACGCCGGTACTGACCATGATTCTGGCGGCCTTCGTCCTCCGGGAAATGATCACGGGGGGAAAAAAATCATCGGGGTCTGCGCCAGCGCCATCGGAGCCATTCTGCTGGTTTCCGGCAGCGGAGGGCGTGCGGCGACCCTGCCGGGAGACAACAACCTGCTGGGGGACATCCTTTGCCTGGCCTCCCAGTGCAGCGTAGCCGTTTACTTCGTCTTCTTTAAAAACCTGATCGGCAGATACTCGCCCGTCACCCTGATGAAATGGATGTTCACCTACGCCTCCATCGCCTGCCTGCCCTTCACCTTCCGGGACGTGGTTTCCATCCGTTATTCCGCACTTCCCATGCAGACGTGGCTGGGCATTGCCTACGTGGTGGCATTCGCTACCTTTGTAAGCTACATCTGCCTGTCCTTTGCACAGCAGCGGCTGAAACCCACCGCGGTCAGCATGTACAACTACTGCCAGCCGGTGATTGCCTCTTCCGTAGCGGTGCTGTGGGGGATGGACCACTTCGGCTGGATGAAAACCCTTTCCGTCCTGCTGGTTTTCACGGGCGTGCTTCTGGTCACCAGAACCGGAAAAAAGACCGCCGTTCAGGAGCCGTAAATAATCGGGAACTTCAGAAAACGGCCTTCTACAGCCACGCAGGAATGAACACACTTGTTTAGGGAGGCGGGGCATTCCCGAAAAAGCCACTTGGTGAACTCCCTTCTGGGAAGAAGGTCCTCCCGGTCCCTACGGACGCCGGGCGGAACACAGCAAGAGAAAATTCCCCTCCACGAAGGGGCGGAAAAGCTCCCGTCCAAAAACCGGAAGCCTTCCTTCCCAGGCAAAAATCCGCGGATACAAAAAAAGGCATCCCTCCCTCAAAGCTAAAACGCCACTAAAGCCCCTGACACTCCGTGATCTCCCATCCCCCTCCCGGCAGCCCTGAAAAAATAGATGGGAAAATACGCCCCGGCAAGGTATAATACGCCCGTAGTCTCCGCCTTTTCCCCTTTCCGGGGAGTCCTGCTTCCCTGCCATGAACCGACTCTTTCTATCCTGGGACAAACCGGCCTGCCGGGCTGTAGCGGAGCGGCTGCTTTCCCTGGGAAACGACTTCCACCGGAATCTGGTGCTGGTCCCCACACGGGAATCCGGCAGGCAATTGAGGGAATACCTTGCCTCCATTTCCAGCGCACAGGCCATCTTCGCCCCCCAGGTTATTCCGGCGGACCAGTTCCCCCGGCTGGAGGAAAAGGAGGAAACGGCTTCCGTCCTGGAAGAGCTGGCCGGCTGGCTCCAGGCGCTGGGAACCTCTCCCCACCGTCTTTATCCGCGCCTGTTCCCCCGGCACATGCCGGAGGATTTTTCCAGCATGCTGGAAATGGCGGGCAGCCTGCAAAGCCTTAAACACGCCATGGCGAACCAGGGCATTTCCTGCGGCATGGCCCAGGATTCCTGCGCGGGCCGTGACGAACGCTGGACGGACATGGACAGGTTGTCGGAGTACTGCACGCAACAGTTGAAAGGCTGGCAGCTTGCGGACAGAACCGCCATGGAGGCGGAAGCACCGCCGCATCTGCTCCATTCCCTGCGGGAAACAGGAGGGCACGTCATCCTGGCCTGCGTAGCGGATGTTCCGCGCCCCCTGCGCCAAGCCCTCCAGCATGCGGAACGCAGCGGCGTGCCCGTCCAGATATGGATACACGCGCCGGAAGAGGAAGCCGGTTCCTTTGACTCCTGGGGATGCCCCCTTCCGGAAGTCTGGACCCAGTGCCCCATCCATATCAGCGACGCCCAGATCAGGATCACGGCCAACCCTGCCCGGCTGGCTGGGGAAACGTGCCGCATGATCGCCCGCACAACGGAGGGAGCAACGCCGGACGTCGCCCTGGGCGTTTGTGATCCGGACATGAACGTAGCCCTGGATGCCGCCCTGCGGGAATACGGCTGGGGCCTCCACAATCCGGAAGGGAAACCCTTTGCCGGAACCGGCGTCATGGACCTGCTCCGCCACCTGCGGCAGGCGCTGGAAGAAAAGGGCGCGGCGCGGCCCGTCTTCTGCCTGGCGCGTTCCTCCCTGCTCTGCGCCTCCCTGGGAATAGGCAACCAGCAGTACTGCTGCGCCGCGCTGGATAAAATCCAGCAGAAGTTCCTTCCGGAATCGGAAGATTACCTGCTTTCCAGACTGAAGGAATTTTATCCGGCCGCCCTCCCTTCCATCCAGGCCATTCTGGCCTGGCGGAACCGGATGGCGGAACTCGGCACGCTGGGGGAAAGGCTGATGGAATGGTTCCCGGCTCTGGCGAACGCCTACGGTCCGGAAACGGAAGCCATGGAAATGCTCCATTCCTGCCTTTCCGGCCTCATACGCCTTCAGCAACGCTCCACCGCCTTCTCCAGACCGGAGACGGCCCTCCAGCTCCTGATGAAATGCCTTCAGCCGCTGCGCGTCAAAAACAGAAGGAAGGCCCACGCGGTACTGGATTCCCTGGGCTGGATGGAAGTCCACTTCCGCCCGGAGAAACACCTTATTCTGACGGGATTGAACGAGGGGACCGTACCGGAAGGCGGCGTTTCCGACCAGTTCATGCCGGAGGAACTGAGGGAAGCCCTGGGCATCGATTCCTTCAACCGGAAAAAAGCCCGGGACAGCTTCCTGCTGACCGCCCTGCTCCATTCACGGGAACGGGAGGGCAGCCTCACCATCATTCTCTCCCGGACCAGCAGCAAAAACGATCCGCTGACGCCTTCCTCCCTGCTCATGCGCTGCCCGGACGCGGAACTGCCGCACCGCGTGGAACAGCTTTTCCGGGAAATCAGCGATCCGCCCGCACCCCTCCCCTACCAGCGCGGAAGCTGGTACCTTCAGCCCGCAGAAGGCTGGAAGGCCGCCACGGACATCGGCGCGATGGCGCCCGGCTACAAAAACCCGTGGAAGGAAAAAGGGCTAGCCTTTTCCCCCTCCGTCCTCAAAAGGTTCCTGGCGTGCCCCATGCGCTTCTGGATGAGGGAGGCCCTGCACATGAATGAGGAGGAGTTCCTGCCGGACAAGGAGGACATGGCCGTCAACGAACTGGGCACCATGCTGCACGATGTTCTGGAATGCTTCTGCCGGGAACACGCCGCCCTGAAAGACGGCATGGAAGCTGCCGCCCTTCAAGACGCCATCACGGAAATACTGGAACAAACCTTCCGGAAACAATACGGCCCCACGCCCCTCATGCCCCTGCTGCTGCAAAAACGCTCCATGGAGCAGAGGCTTTCCGTTTACGCCGTCCAGCATTTGCAGGACCTTCAGGAAGGCTGGTCCTGCATCGCCTTTGAACACCAGGTGGAAGACTGGTCCCTGGGCGGCTTCCCCATGAAATTCCGCATTGACCGCATCGACCGCCACGCGGACGGGCGCATACGGGTCATTGACTACAAAACGGGAGCAGCCGCATCCTGTGAAAGAAAGCATCTGGAAACGATCGGGCGCCCGGACGCCCTGTCCCTGCTTTCCCCGGCCCTGCGGCCCTACACCAAACGCCAGAAAAACGGAAGGCTGGCGCACGCGCGCTGGAAAGACCTGCAACTGCCCGTTTACGTGCTGTGGGCCGCGGAAGCCTATGGCGGCCACCCTTCGGCGGCGTATTACGCCCTTCCCGCCAATCCGCTGGACATCGGCATCTCCGCCTGGGACACGCTTCACGACCCCATGCCCGGCTATGAGGAATGCGCGCTGGACAGCGCGCGCGCCTGGACGGTGGAGCTGATGAAGCTCCTTCATGAGGGCCGCGGGCTCATCACCGCGGAGGAACTGGGCTGGAACCCTCCCTCCTACGACGTGTTCAAGGACCTGATGGCCTCCCGGCGTGAAAGCCTGCAGGACCTGCTGGGCCTCAACCTCACCCCCCACCTGCCTTTCTGAGATGTTCTCCCTGACCAACATGCTGATCTCCGCATCCGCCGGAACGGGAAAAACCTACCAGCTTTCCCTGCGCTTCCTGGGGCTGCTGGCTCTGAACCACGGCAGCCACCCCGAACGGCTCATCGCCATCACCTTCACCCGGAAGGCGGCAGGGGAATTCAAGGACCGCATCCTGACGGACCTGGCTGCGGGGGCTACGGACGAGAAGGGGGCGCAACGCCTGAAAGAACAGCTCTGGACGGTCATCAAGGGAACGCCGGGGGAACCCGGCATCTGGCCCGGAGCAACGGAGGCATGGAAGGCGGAAAACCTGCACCGGGAGCGTTTCCGGCATCTGCTGCACATCCTGGTGCAGAACCTGGCGCGCCTCAACCTCTGCACCATTGACAGCCTTTTTGCCCAGATTGCCTCCACCAGCACCTTTGAGCTGGGCGTCAGCGGCTTCAGCATGATTGACACCACGGCGGAGAAGCTGGCGCGCCGCGAAGCCCTGCTTTCCCTGTACCGGGAATGCTCCGTGAACAGGGAGCGGAGGCGGAATTTTGAAGACGCCTTCCTCTCCGGAGCGGACTCCGATGCGGAAGCCGCGGATGCGGAGGATTCCATGATGCGGCGTCTCAACACCTACCACGAACTTTTCCTGGACGAACCGGACGCCGGAACATGGGGAAACCCCGTCGCGCTGGGCTTCACGCCGGAAGAACTGGCGCCCCCCCGTTCCCCTGGAACAATTTGACGCCGTCCTGCATGCCGTGGCTTTCCAGGCACAGCAGGCGCCCGCTCCGGAAGGGAAAAACGGCTCCAAAAGCAAAGAACTGTTCCTGCGCTTCCTGAACGGTTTCTCCCAATACGCCAGGCTGGGCCGCGTGCGCTTCCGCACGGACGGAGGTTCTTCCTGGAACATCACCGTGGAAGAGGCGCGGGAAAAATTCAAGGACTTCTGGTCCCCTCCGCTGGAAGAACTCATCCAGAGCTGGCTGCGCATGGAGGTCCTGCAGGCGCTGCGCCGCACCCGCGCCACGCACGGACTGATGCTCCTTTTTGAAGGCAAATATTCCTCCCTGGTCCGCAACAAGGGAAGGTTCCTGTTTCACGACGTCACGCGCATGCTGGGCGGGGGAGCCGTCACGCCGGAGCTCAAGAGAGACCTGCAATACCGCATGTACTGCCGCTATGACCATTGGATGCTGGATGAATTCCAGGACACGTCCCAGTCCCAGTGGCGCGTCATCAAGCCTTTTCTGGACGACCTGACGGAATCCAAGGCCGGGAGCGAAGGCAGCATCTTTGTGGTGGGGGACATCAAGCAGAGCGTGTACCAGTGGCGCGGCGGGGATCCGGAGCTTTTCCGCTCCGTTTCCACCCAGCTTCAACTGGAAGAACGCGGCATGTCCACCTCCTACCGTTCCGTCCAGCCCGTGCTGGACCTGGTGAACGACATCTGCGACTACGCCCGGACGGCGCCGGACTGCGAACCCGCCGCCCTGGAACAATGGGGGGAATATCCGGAGCACCGGTGCGCCCCCCATCTGGAAGGCCGGTCCGGCGTCTCCCAAATCTGGCAGACGCCCAAGGCGGAAGCCTCCACCGCCAACGACCTGGTGTGCCAGGCGGCAGCCGACATCCTGGAACGTACCGGAGCCCTGCGCCGCGGCCTGGAAACCGCCATTCTGGTCAGCACGAAAAACCAGGCGCTAGCCATCAAGACCTGGCTGACGGACCACGGCGTTCCCGCGGAGGTATGCGACGACGTTCCGGTGGGCGTGGATTCCCCCCTGGGAAAAAACCTGCTGTACTTCTTCCGCTGGCTGCTCATGCCGGGAGACCCCTTTGCCGCAGGCCTGCTCATCCATTCCCCCCTCCGGCCCCTCGTCACTCCGGAACGGCCTGAAGGCATGGACTGGAAGGCCTGGCGCCTCCTGCTGGAACGGGACGGCTACGCCGCCGTCATGGAAGAACTGGAGCGGAGGCTGGCCCGGACGGGAACGGAACTGACCGAATTCCACCGGGACCGCCTGGCCGTCTGGAAGAATGAGGCGGAACAGGTGGACGAGAAAGGCGTTTCCCTGGATGAATGGATCAGGCACATGGAAGACGTGACCCGCCGGGAGGATCCTGCCGGGGGCATCGTCCGGATCATGACCATCCACAAATCCAAGGGCCTGGGATTCGACATCGTCATCCTGCCCCAGATCGGCAGGGACGCCCCCTTTGCGGACGGAAGGCACCTGACCCACTTTGTCAAAAAGAACCGGGAGGGCAGCATAGAAGGAATCGTGCTGGTCCCTTCCAGGCACGTTTACACGAACGTTCCGCAGCTCCAGGAGCTTTACCGGGAATGGCGCGCCCAGCAGCAGTTTGACGGCTTCTGCAAGCTGTACGTGGCGCTCACCCGCGCCAAGCGGGCCACGTACGTCATTCTCCCCTACCGGGAAGAAAAAGGTGAAATGACCGCGGATTCCATGTGGAAGGTCGTCCGTTCCGCAGCCCGGTCCTGTGAAAAAGGAACGGAAGACACGCTTCCGGAATCCGGGGCGGAATGCCTGTATTCCTGCGGCCATGGCGGGTGGTACGGAGAATTCACGGAATCCGTACGGGAACGGGCGGAGGAAGACACGCCGGAATGGCCCCTCCAACGACCGATGGTCAGGGAGCGGCTTTCCCCCTCCGGCCTGCCGGCGGCAGAAGACGCGGCCCACGAAGGAAGATATGCCGACGATGCGGAATCCGCCGCATTCGGTTCAGCCGTTCACGCCGTCTTTGAACGGATTACCCGCTGGGATGAATCGGACAAGCCGGAATGGGCTCTTCATCCCGCCACGGAGGCGGAACGCACGGTGGCCGCCTGCATGGAGATTCCCTCCATCCGCGAACTCTTCACCCCTCCCGGAACGGCACGCATCATGAAGGAACAGCGCATTGAAGCCATTGACGGGAACAGTTGGATCTCCGGCGTGATTGACAGGCTGCTCCTTCATGACGGAAGCGCCTGCATCGTGGACTTCAAGACGGACCATGCGGACTCTCCGGAGCAATTGCGGGAACGCCACTCCAACCAGTTGAACGCCTACGCCCGCATCGTGTCCAGAATCACGGGAATACCGCCGGAACGAATCGCGTGCATCATTGTTTCCACCCATTTGAAGGAAACCATCCGCATTTAAAGGAATTTTTTTCCTGAAGGACCGGCAGTTGTCTTTCCCCGCATTTTCCTTGCCGTTCCTCCCTGCGTTCCTGTGTTAACGACGGATAATGCCCCTATGGAAAAAACCGTTGCCGCGGCTGGAAAACATGCCGCCCCGAAGGCGCGGAAAGGGAAAGGCCGTTAAATAAAAAAGCCGTCCCGCGCGGACGCGGAACAGCTTTGAATAAAAACGGTTGGAACCTTCCTGGTCAGGCGCGGCGGCGGCGCAGGCACAGAGCGGCCAGGCCCAGCAGGCTCAAAGTAGCCGTAGCAGGTTCCGGAACCTGGGTCAGGGAAAGGTAATTGAGGGCCGTACGGCCAAAATTGCTGGAACCGTCCCCCTGAATCGTGAGAGTAAGCGTCCCGTCTTCCCCCACCACGATGTGCTCCACCGTGGAATAAAGGCCCTTGTTGGCGGAAGGATTGGAGCCGTCTGCGGCATTCCCCGGAGCCAGAACGCCGGAACTGTCGCCCGTCGTCGTGGAAAGCTCGTTCCAATCACCGCTGGCGTTTGTGCCAAAGTTTGTCCAGGTCGCGTTGGAAGCGTCGGCACCTCCGATCGTCCACGTCTGTCCGGCAAAGACGTCCTTACCCGTGAAACCGCCGAAAAGGGACAAGGTATATTCCCCGGCGGCAAGACCGCTGAAAGTCACGGTAAAAGAACCGGAACCGGTCGCCGTCTGCGTTAAAAGGCCGTCCCGGAAGCTGTCTCCCAGGGAGAAAGGCATACTGCCGCCAAAAGCGTTCTTCCACCCGTTTTCTTCGCCGGGCGTCTTGGTCGTGGTATGGCCGTCATCCCCCACAGGGTATCCGGCCGTGCTCCATCCCAAAGTGACGTCGCCCGGCATCGTGCCCAGGGCTGCGGAGGAATGGTCGTAATTCATATTGAGGGCTCCGTCTGTCGCGGCGTCATCGCGCCCGAAGTCAATTTGCACAGTCGCCGCCTGCACTGCCAGCAGGGAACTTGAAATCAGAGCCAGAGAAAACAAGGACTTCTTCATGGTGACACAAAGTAAACCGGATCAATAATCCGATGTCAATGGAAAACACTAAAAATTAAATAATATATCTTTTTTGTTTTCCATGTATTGAGGGATTCATATCAAGATATAAATATATATAATGTATTTAATATAAATAGATTTAATATTAATTAAAGAATTTATGCAATCACCGGATTATTGATCCGCAAGAGCGTTCCTGTTCCACCGGCATTCGAGTAAAGAAAAGATGGCCGGAGGGCGGTTTATAAAAACAGCCGGACTTTTACCGCGCCGCCGTTTCCACCGGAATACAGCCGCGCCGGGAAAACAGCTATTCGCCAAAAAAGACGGTCAATGTTCAGGCACAGCCACCCGGATGCTTTCAATTCCCAGATAACGGGCAATGGAACGGTTGATGAATTCATCCGGGTCTCCGCTGCTCATGCGCCACATCACGGAAACATAGGGAGCCAGAGGCACGGGCTCATAAGGAGGGACCGCAATGTTTCTCTCTCCCTTTTCCAGTTCATGGCGGATGAACATTTTCCGTTCCTCGCACTGGCGGTGGATGCGCGGGAAGGCATCCAGATACCCGGAGCATACCCACAGGGCCAGCCCGGCCGCCGCAAGCAGCACGCAGGAAGGAATCCAACGCCTCTGCGCGGCGTCCATCCATACCCCGTACAGCCCCAGGATGCCCGTCATCATCAGCACCGTGGCGGAAAACATGGCATGCCACGCGGGAATCACGCGCACAAAAAAGCTGATTGCCATGGCATGGGCCACCAGAATGAACAGAAGGGAAACGCACATGCGGCGGAGAGAAGCCCCCTTCCAAGTCTTCCAACCTCTTCTCCACGTCAGCAGGATCAGGGCCACGGCGACGGCTGCCAGCAGGATTTTAGGAAGCGGCATGAACTCGTAAAAAGCATTCATCAGTTCCGGAATGGCGCCGAAACGCTCCGCCCAGGAATGAAGGACGGCGGCGCCACCCGCCGTCTCCGAATGAAGACGCACGCCGTTTCCCGGAGCCAGCAGAAGACAGGCGCCACCCAGGGCATGAAAACCCCAGCCGACGAAGAACCAGCGGGGAAGAACCAGGCTCTTCCAGCGCGCATACAGCCAGTACAGGAACAGCATGCCCAGGGAAGCGGGAATCTGGTTCTCGTTGGTCATCCCGGCGGCAAAAGCCGCCACGCCTATCCAGAGCCAGGAAAAGGGCCTGTCCTTAATCCGGGAGGTCCCGGCCCATAAGCCGCGGTACAGGCACAGGAAGCCCAGCCAGACGGCGGCTGACCACGCATAGTTTGTCCCTCCGGACAGCCAGAACATCGTGATGCCCGGCCTGGATGAAGACGTGAGCAGAAGAAGGGCGCCCACGGAAAACAGCAGAACATCCCGCCAGTGCCCGGAATTCACCCTCCTTCCCCGCGCCAGGTAAAACATCATCAGGGCCAGGGAAAGAATCACGAAGGGATTGACGGCCAGGAAAAGCCACTTCCCCGCCGTGGCCGTAAAGACAGCCAGGAATTCCCCCAGGCGGGGATTCCAGTTCATGTACGACCACCAGCACCGTTCCAGCACGGGCTGGAAGGCAAGACGGTGGCCAGCCCCGAATACGGAATGCATGAAGCTGTCCCCGGTGAAGGGGGTCCACCAGGTGAGCAGCATGGCGTACACGAGAAGCGCCAGCACCACCGCCCGGAACAGGAAACGCGCCGCCAGTGACTGCTTCATGGAATCAAGCCGTATCAAGGGTCGCCGCCCGCGTTTAATCCGTCACGGCCTTGAATACCGGGGTGGGCAGCTTGTCCGGCTTCTTGCCAAAGAAATCCCCCACGTCCTTGAATGTCACGAACAGGAAGAAGCCCATCAGCAGGAAGACGAAGCCGAACTGCACGAATTCCCCAGCACTTTCACGTTCAGGGGGCGGCGGAAAACCAGCTCAATGGTGTTCATCACCACGTGGCCGCCGTCCACCACAGGAAGAGGCAGGATGTTCAGGATAGCCAGGTTCACGTTCAGCACCACGGAGAACCACAGGGCCAGCTTCCAGCCTTCCTCCAGGGAAAACATCTTGTAAAACTGGTTGGCAATTCCCACAGGGCCGGAGAGGTGCTCCACGCCCACGCTGCTGCCGGGGGCCGCCACCTTCGCCAGGGTATCTCCCATCCATTTCAAACTCTGCTTGATCTGCGCCCACGGAGTAGGATGCACGGTTACGTCACGGCCCACGGAGCTGAGGTCCCAGGTTACGCCCAGAATGGGCTGGGCGCCCTTGAGCAGGGAGCCGTTCGCGCCGTTGTGCCAGTTCTCCGGCAGCCTGCCCTGGATGTTCACCTGCCTCGCGGCGCCATCCTTGCCCGTCACGTCCAGCAGAAGCGGTTCATTCTTCTTCAACAGCCCATCCAGCGCCGCAGGGCTCCAGATGCGTTCCCCGTTGGCAGCCGTCACCACGTCGCCCGGCTTCAATCCGGCCTGGTCGGCAGGAGAATTGGGAAGCACTTCCCCGATGACGCAGGGCATCGCCTGCATCAGCCCTACCTGGCGCATGCCGGAGCGCTGCCACCAGGACGTTTCCGGAATCCGGAACCCGCAGGAAATTTCCATCTCTCCTTCATGCCCAGGCCTCTGCACCGTAAAAACTACCTGGTCATGCTCACCCAGCATAATCAGTTCCCGGACGCCTTCCATATTGCCCGCCCACTTGTCCACCGGGCGGCCGTCCACCTTCACAATCCTGTCGCCGGGCAGAATGCCGGACTGGGCCGCAGGGCTGTCCGGAGCAACAAAGCCGACCGTAGTCACCCCCATCTCCACATCAGGCTTGCCCACCATCCAGACGGCCACGGCAAAAAACACGGCCAGCAGGAAAGAGGCGATGGGGCCGGCGGCGGCCACGATGATCTTGTCCAAGGGGGTAACGGGCTTCAAATCCTTGGGAAGCTCTGCTCTCCCTTCAATAGCCTCCATCGGAGCCATCTGCGGCAGGGAAACGAAGCCGCCGGCCGGAATCCAGCCCACCCCCCATTGCACGCCGTTGACGGTCTTTTTCCAGATGGGTCGTCCAAACCAGATTTGGAACCTGTCCACGTACAGGCCGCGCCAGCGGGCGGCGAAAAAAAAGTGACCCAGTTCATGAATGAAAATCATGAAGTTAAACAACATCACCACACCGAAGATAATGGCAATGGTGGTAAGAACGGAAAGAATGCTATCCATGGTAGTGCTTTGTGGGTCAGGTTATCATGACGCCTCCCGGCGGACAAGCTTCAAGGATGTCCTAATGACAGAGGGAACATTTAAATTCTGGACATGCGGCAGAAAACACCATAACAACGAAAGATGATTGTCTCCAAGTTTCTCATGACGGGCATTCCGGCAGCCGCATTGATAGCCTGTACGCCCTTTCTTCACGCCGCGCCTCAGGAAGAAGCGGACATCCCCTCCATGACCCGGACCTGGACGAACAAGGAAACGGGCGCCACCTTCCAGGCCAGGCTGGCCGGCTTGAACAGCGTCAACGCGATCATGCAGAACGTCTTCACGAAAAAGAAAATCCCCTTTCCCCTCAAAAAACTTTCCAGGGAGGACCTGGACTGGATTGACTTCCACAAGGAGCTGGTCGGCAAGACGGATGCGGAGCTGGCTAAAATGGTCATCCCGAAAGGAGTCCTGGGCAAACAGCTGAAAGGGCTGACCTACCGGGAAAAGGACGGCAAGTTCGTCAAAATGGACGGCAAATGGAACGCCAGGTATTTTATCCTGTATTATTCCGCGAGCTGGTGCGGCCCGTGCAGGGCCTCCCTTCCGCGCAACCTGGAGGTGTACCGGGATAAAATCGCTCCCCGCAAGGATCTGGAAGTAGTCCTGTGCAGCATGGACCATGCGCTGGAAGGCGCCCAGAAATGGGCCGTTTCCAATAAGATGCCATGGCCGGTCTTCCCGTTCGGCTACCTGGACAACCTTTCCAAGGAAAGCCCCCTGATCCGCAAGAATTATCCCGGTCCCATCCCCTCCCTGGTGCTGGTGGACGCCAACGGGAACAAAATCGCTTCCGGCAGCATGGATGGACTGGTGCGGAAGGTGGAGGAGCTGGCCAGCGCGGAAAAGGAAAAGGAGGCAACGGCCGAATCCGAATAAACGAATCCTCCCCTGGCGGGATTTCACGTTTTTTTTCCGCACCCGGACATGAAGACGCAAAACAGCCCCGGAAGGCTAACCTCCGGGGCTGTTTGTTAATGTTTACTGAACAGATGGACTCTGCTGCGTCTTAGGCGCGGAGAGCGGCACCATCCTTGGCTTCAATGGCTTTCTTCGCTTGGGCGAAGATGGCGTCAAAAGCCTTTTCGTCGGAGACGGCCAGGTCGGCAAGAACCTTGCGGTCCAGATCGACGTTGGCGGCTTTCAGGCCTTCCATAAAGCGGGAATAGGTCAGACCGCGGTCGCGGACGGCAGCGGAAATACGGGCGATCCAGAGACGGCGGAATTGTCCCTTGCGTCTCTTGCGGTCGCGGTATTCATACTGCCAAGCCTTGTAAACAGCATCCTTGGCATAGCGGAAGAGTTTGCTGCGGAAACCGCGGAAACCCTTGGCACGCAAGAGAATGCGCTTACGGCGCTTGCGAGAGGCCGGTCCATTAGTGGCACGTGGCATAGCTTATTTCTATTTCTATCTTGAACAGACTGTTCTTCCTCACCTCCCTGCAGTCTCGCCTGTTCTTATCTTCTCATTGGAAGAAGGCTGCATGAAGGCCCCCCGTTCAGCGGGGGGAAGCTCGGCGTTGGTCGAGCGTTTCCGCGGTTTAGGCGAAAGGCAGGTTCTGCTTGACTGCCCAGACTTGCGTTTCGTCCACCAGAGCCACCTTGCCAAGCTGACGCTTGCGCTTGCTGGATTTCTTCTGGAGGATGTGGCGCTTACCCTGTTTACGGCGCAGTACCTTGCCCGTGCCGGTAACCTTGAAACGCTTGGCGACTGCCTTGCGAGTTTTATTGATACCACCTTTGCGGGTCATGGTGGAAAGAGTATAGGCGCCAATCCGCTCTTGGCAAGTGGAAAATGACCCCGAAACATTTTTCCGGTTAAAATGGCACGCTTCCCCACCTGCCCGGTCCCCCTCCCGGACCAGTGCGGCACGCTCAAATTCCGGAGGAAAGGCGGCCTTCCTTTTTTTCTCTCTCCTTCGGGACATCCGCTCTTTTGGCGCAGGAGATGGAATAAAGCAGCAGGACGGGGAACAGCAATTCCAGAGGCAGCATATAGCGGACTTCATACGTAGTCGCCGCCGCGCCAATGGCCAGAACCACTCCGTAAAATGGCACAAAAGGGATCAGATACGCCTTTTTCTTCATCATTCCGTAAACGAGGAAGCTGAGCACGCAGCCGTAAAACAGGGAAAGCTGCGGCATGTCCCTGACATTGCCCGCAGGCAAGTTCCAAACCATCTGGCTGTTCAGAAGAAGAATCTTCCCCGCCAGCAGGGGATTGTCCGCAGAAACGGAGAAAAACAGATTCCTGACAAGTTCCCCTTTGCCGGACAAGGTCCACGCAAACCCATACTTCATTCCCGTCTCCCAGGACTCAAACAGGCCCGTGTGGAGATACTTCTGCCCGTACCCGGCTGACACTGCGGGATGCAGGGAATCTTCATAAAGGCGGTACTGCCTCATGATGACGTCCCTAGGCATGATTTCCCGTTCAATCAGCTCCATGTCTCCGTCGCTCACCTTCCCGCCCTCTGCAACAATATCACAGACCACATGAGCCATCTTGGCATACTTGGTGCCGGACGCGCCGCTTTCCGCATCCATCAGAAAGGGAAGGACGAGAAAAGCGAACAGCCAGCAGCAAATTCCCCCTATCACGGGAATCGCCAGGCGGCGGAATTCCTCACGGTGATGGAACATATGGACGGACAGGGCCGCGACAGTAAGAAAAAACGGAACGGCTCCGTCATAGCGCAGGCACCCGGTTCCGGCCAGCCCAAGACCGATCAGCCACAGGGCGGAGGTGCGTTTTTCCAATAACCAGGAGCATAATCCCACCGTAAGCGCCATCAGGAAAATGGAATAGGGAACGTCCTTGATCACCGTCGTCACCATCTCAAACTGGAACAGGCACAGCAAGACGGCTCCCAGTACGATCAGCGCCCGCATCCGTTCGCGCGCCGCCCAGGAAACGATCATGAAGCAAACGGACAACAGCAGCCCCAGTTGAACCAGAACGATGGCCTGAAATTCCGGCCAGACGCTTAAAACACCCTTGCACAGCAGGGTGTGGGCCAGCGTATGCATCAAATTATACTGTCCGCTGACGATTTGGGGATACTGGCGATATTGGAAATCAAAGGAACACCGTGAACCCGCATGCAACCACCACGCCAGCACAGCGATGGAAATAACGGCCATGACGCCCCATTTCCCCCAGGGGCCCCACTCCGTTTCATGGCGCGCGCCATACCATACCACGCCATTCAACGCCTGTACGGACAGGCATAAAGCCGTTAAAAAAATTCCATACTGGACAATAGAGGACGCGGCGCCCTCCCAGGTTCCGAAACACAGGCCATCCGCACGGAACACGAGACCCAGGGGGAAAAGAATGACACTGCAAATTCCGCAGGCAGCCACCACCTTCTTCCACGGCAGCATGCAGTCATCTGCACGCCAGCGCCATAAAACAAGCAGAGAAGCTAGAATCACGAAGAAAAAGAATACGCCAAACATCATTCCGTCACAGTCAATGAACCCAGTGCCGCTCCGGCGCCTGGACGGATAAACTAACGGATTGCTAATCCGGGGTCAAGGCCTGTTTTTTATAACAAGGGACTTATGCTGAATAGCCATGTCCTTATTGAGAAACGTTCCCTTGTGGTGCAACCTTCCGGAATTGCATGACCGGCCTTTGGAGCGGCGCAAGCCTTTGCAGCCGTTGAAAAGCAGGTGTCTCGCTACGATTCCCTGACTTTCAGGGAAAAAAGTTTTCTGCCGTTCCTGTTGATGTCCGGATGCCGCAAGGCTTGCGGCGCTCCCTGTGGCATGGAGTCCATTCCGTGCTAATCCGTAACGGATTAGCAATTCGTTTTTTGAAATGCGGCAACCTCCCATGCCTTCTCCGTAAAAGGGTTCTCCGCTTTTGGCAGCGATTGCCGCGGAACATTTCTCCCGGGAAAAACGCTTGAAAATCAATCATCGGCACGACGATCCCGGGAAAATGGCGTCATTGCCTCCGTCCCGGTCTGGAACATCCGGGCTTTCCCGTTCCGGAGGGGAAAAGAGGCATTCTTCAAGGAATGCCCTGCTCTTTTTTACCGCCTTCGCGCATTTGCCTGATTTCATCCCGGATCAGGGCGGCGCGTTCAAATTCCAGATGGGAGGCCGCCTCCTTCATTTCCGCCTCCAGCCTGGCAATGCGCTCTTCCAGCCCGTACCCGGCCTCGTCCTCCGCCACGCGGAAGGACTCTTCATCCTCTTCCGCATACAGTTTCAACTGCCCCTGTTCGGACCGGCTCACCGTCTGGGGAACAATGCCGTGCTCCAGGTTGTACTTCTCCTGAATGCTCCGGCGGTAATCCGTCAGCTCAATCAGCCGCTTGATGGAATCCGTCATTACATCCGCAAACAGGACGCACTCCCCGTTCAAATGGCGCGCGGCGCGGCCCGCCGTCTGCACCAGGGACGTTTCATTGCGCAGGAAACCTTCCTTGTCCGCATCCAGAATGCACACCAGGGAGACTTCCGGCAAATCCAGCCCCTCCCTGAGCAGGTTGATGCCCACCAGAACGTCTATCCTCCGGGCACGCAGGGCGCGCAGAATCTCCACGCGCTCAATCGCGTCCACATCCGCATGAATGTAGGAAACCTTCAGCCCCACCCCCTTCAGGTACTCCGTCAGGTCTTCCGCCGTCTTCTTGGTCAGCGTCGTGACCAGCACGCGTTCATTCTTGGCAACGCGCTCGTTGCACAGGGCAATCGTCTCGTCAATCTGCCTTTCAGGGGACGGATGGTGATCTTCGGCTCCAGCAGGCCGGTGGGACGGATAATCTGCTCCACAATCAGGGGTGTGGAACGCTTCGTGGGATCAAACTTCTCCACCGGTTCCGTAGACGGGCTGGGAGTGACGCGGATATCCTTGGGGGAAGTGAACAGAATCCCCTTGAAGCCTTCCGGCGCCTTTTCCCCGGACCTGGCGGCGCGGCGCACGGGAATATAAGTCTTGTTGTCCGCACGGCAGTTCACCAGCTCAAACGGCCCCGGCGTAGCGGAGGCGTACACAATCTGGTTCTGCCTCTCCATGAACTCATGGAATTTCAGCGGCCTGTTGTCCAGCGCGCTGGGCAGGCGGAAGCCATGCTCCACCAGAATATTCTTGCGGCTGCGGTCCCCCTCGTACATGCCGCCCAGCTGGGGCACGGCCACATGGCTTTCATCAATCAGGGTCAGGGAATCCTTGGGGAAGAAATCCAGCAGCGTGGAGGGGGAACTGCCCGGCAGGCGGCCGGAAAGATGGCGGGAATAATTCTCAATCCCCTTGCAGAAGCCCAGTTCTTCAATCAGCTCCAGATCGTAATCCGTACGCAGTTTCAGGCGCTGCGCTTCCAAAAGACGCCCATGCTTCTCAAACCATCCCACGCGGTCCTCCAGCTCCGCTCGGATGGCCTTAAGCGCCGCGGCCCGTTTTTCCGGAGCGGCCACGTACTGCTTGGCCGGGAAAAAGGTGTAACTCCCAAGCCGTTCCCGCACGCGGCCGGAGGTGGAATCAATCAGGGAAACCCGTTCCACCTCATCTCCGAAAAACTCCACGCGGATCGCCTCCCCTTCCGAATAAGCGGGAAACACCTCCACCACCTCCCCGCGCACGCGGAACGTGCCGCGGGTAAAATCAAAATCCTGCCGCTCAAACAGGCGTTCCACCAGCTGCCGGAGGAACACGTCCCGGTCCATGATGTCTCCCTCACGAATGCGCAGGGTCAGGTTACGGTAATCTTCCGGGGTGGACAGGCCGTAAATGCAGGAGACGGACGCCACCACAATCACGTCCCGGCGCGTCATCAGGGAATTCATGGCGTTCAGGCTCAGGCGGTCCAGCTCGTCATTGATGGCGGAATCCTTCTCGATATAAGTGTCGGAACTGGCGATGTACGCCTCCGGCTGGTAATAGTCGAAATAGGAAACGTAGTAATCCACCGCGTTATTCGGGAAAAAGCTTTTCAGCTCCGAGTGAAGCTGCGCGGCGAGCGTCTTGTTGTGGGAAATCACCAGCGTGGGCCTGTTCATCCGGGCGATCAGATTCGCCATCGTGAACGTCTTGCCGCTCCCGGTCACCCCCAGCAGGCCCTGGTGCTTGTTGCCCGCCTCCAGAGACTTGAGCAGCTTGCCGATGGCCTGCTCCTGGTCCCCGGAGGGCTTGAAGGAGGAATTTAATTCAAAAGACGACATACGCGAGGAAGCCAGTATAATCCCCCCGCCCCGCCGGGCTAGGACAATGTTTGACAATTCCCCCCTGCTGACCCAGTATATGCGGCATGTACATTCCCACGCAGGAAGAACGGTATGCAAAGGGTTCGTCTCCCTCATCCTGTGCGTCGTGGTCCCCTCCTGCCTGTACGTCTCCCTTCTATCCAAGCAACTGATGATGGTGCGCGGACATGAATGGGAAGCCATCATGAAAATCTTCCTGGCGTTCACCTATCCGCTGGCGGCGCTCTTTGCCATGACGGGCATTCCGTTCTTCTGGTGGTCCGTGGGCATCTCCCTGGCGGTCCACGCGGGAATCGTCATCTGGCTGAAGACGGCTCCCCGCCTGTCGCCCAAAAAGGCCATCTGCATCGCCCTGTGCGTGGGAATGCTGGATTTCCTGTTTGTGAAAATATTCCCCTTTCCGGCGCAAATCATGGGCTGAACTGCCCTGCGGAACGCCCGGAATGTTCCGTCCTCCGGTTCAGGACTGCTTTTTAGCCAGGGCAATAATCTGCCTCTTGATCTCGCGCGCCGCTTTTTTGGAATCCGCCTGGTAGGCCTCATACGTAAAGCACTGCGCCCCGGAGCCGTCGCTGGCAGTCAGCACCAGCTTGGGATAAAACTTGCCCTTTTCCAGGGCCTCCTTCACGGGAGCGGCCACCGTGGACTTGCCTCCCTTCACCGGGAGATAAACCAGCACGCACCGTTTTCCCACGGCTTCAAGAAATCCCTCCGTCACGCCGGCGGCCAGCGGGCAGGTCGTGGCCGTGTTCGTATAAAGATAGGCCACGGGCTTCTTTTGCTCTTTCGCTGTTTTCAGAGCCTCTTCCATTCGGTCCGTGGTGAAAGTGCTTTTGGGCAGCCTGACATCCGCCCGTGAATGGGGGGACGCGGCCAGAAGACAGACACTCAACAGGGTAATTAACATTTTCATAGGCCGCCACCATACGGGCTGCCCTGGGGCATGTCAAAGACAAAGCTCCCCCGTTTAATCTTGAACGCCAGGGCGCGGTATGGCAGAGTGCGCCCACGCATTCGTCGCGCCTGTGGCGAAATTGGTAGACGCGCCAGACTTAGGATCTGGTGCCGAAAGGCGTACAGGTTCGAGTCCTGCCAGGCGCACCATCAATAACACTCTTTAAGTAAACAACTTGAAGAGGGGTTTTTTTTATGGTGAAAAATTGGACCCTTTCAAGCCGCTTTCGCCCCTATTTGACAAGGTATTTCCGCCATGCCAACTACATCATGCACGGGTATTTGGCCGCCATGTAAAACAACAATCCAGTGCCTTATTCATCATTATCTACGCTTGTCACCATCAGGTAAGGCGATTGAATGAATTACTCCGCAGTAATGACAAGAAGTACCCGGCTGACGGCTCCCAACAGAAAAGCCGACGGCCGCCCTTCGCACTCGCCTGCCCTGTCCGTACATTTGGAAGTCAATTCGTGCCTCCGGCAAAGAGAATATTCTAAAATTCTGCTTAAAAATTAATTTAAAATCCTTATTATCAACACAAAAAAAACAATCATGCATACCATACCCAAGAGAAAATAGAACCCGTTAATATCGGAAATTTCATACCACACCCCCAACAATACGGTCACAACTGTCTCCCGGCCGCTATCAGGGCCCGGCTCCATTTATTCCCAGAAGGCGGAGAGTAAAAACCAAACCGCTGATTACCAATTATAAAGGCTTGTTAACATTTGACGCCAATCCGGCAGTATTGTCCTTCGTCGGCCTGAGATCGTGCGTTTCGGTCATCTACACATCGACAGACATACACGCTCAAGCATGCGCCCATGTTCATCACGCCAATTGCGGAACCCTCACACCAACTGATATTTATCAAGCTATCCAGTCTCTTTACCCGGATAATCCAGACTATTCACCCGATCCCCGTAAAATCTATGTAGTCTATGCCCACCTCGGCAGCAACAATCTATATGAAGTGGAAATCAAAAAATTGCCGGAATGCGATATTCTCATAAACAACATCATAGAAATAGAAGAATTGCCTGTAGATAACTTTGGAATAGATAATAAGGGCTGCATAGGTTGCTCTTAATGACGTACCCGCATGCCCGCGCTCATTCCCTTTTCCGGAAGTTTATCTGAACTTTTTCAGGAAGGGGGCGATGAACGCCGTGCCCAGCCCCACCAGGGCAATGAGGGAGAAGGACCACCGGAGGGAGAAAGCATGGGCAATGTGGCCGATGACCGGAGGCCCCAGCAGGAAGCCCAGAAAGCCGATGGTGGAGACGGAGGCCAGGGCTACGCTTGGTATCATTTTTTTGGATTTTCCGGCCATGCTGTAGCAAAGGGGAACGATGGAGGAGGTTCCGAAGCCCACCAGCAGGAAGCCCAGCGTGGCGGACCACAGCATGGGGAACAGGACGGAGACCAGCAGCCCGGAGGCAATGAGAATGCCGCTGGCGCGCAGCACGCGCACGGGGCCGAAGCGCATCACCATGCGGTCCGCCGTAAAGCGTCCCAGGGCCATGGTGCTCATGAACGCCACGTAGCCCATCTGCACCAGTCCGGGACCGGGCTGCACCACGCTTTCAAAGTACACGCCGCTCCAGTCAAACATGGTTCCCTCGCTCACCATGCTTCCGAAGGCGATCAGTCCGATCACCAAGACATAGGCATCCATGCTCCGGAACATGCCTCCGCCCTGGGTGGAGGAGCGGCGTGCATCCCGCGGCAGGAGGGAGGGGGAAAAGACGGCCAGAATGACCATGCACATCAGGAAAATGGCGATGAAGTGCATTTCCGTGGATACCTTCCAGTCCACCATCAACGCCCCCAGCAGGGCGCCGAAGAATCCCGCCAGGCTCCACAAGCCATGAAACCAGGCCATGATGCTGCACTGGTACAGCCGCTCCACTCCCACGCCCTGCGTGTTGACGGAGATATTCGTCAAATTAGCGGCCACCCCGAAGAAAAACAGCCCCGCCGCCAGTTCCCAGAAGGAGGACGCCATGCCCAGATACACAAGCACGGCGGGATAAAAGATGGAAGCCGCTATCAGTATCCTCCGGCTGCCGCAACGGCCCACCAGATAGCCGGACAGCGCCATGGCGGACATTTGCCCCACCGGAACGGCAAAGAGCACGGAGCCAAGGTCGGCGTCATTCAGTCCCAGCGCATTCTTGATGTCCGGAATGCGGCACGCCCAACTGGCGAATACCAGGCCCTGGAGAAAATAGAAGGTGCTGACCGACAGGCGGTAGACTCCCTGCGTCGTTTTGGGAAGAGGCAGATTCATGCTGGATTTCCTGGTCACGCAGACGCTATCCCCATTCCCTTTCCCTGGCAAGAGAAATCATCTTTCATACAATAAGAATTTATCCGCAAAAGAGACATAGAGGCAAGGAATAAGCCTTAAGGGGATTTTTCCCCGCCATAGGATTTCCCAGGGTTGTCCCCTTTCTTCCACATGAAAAACGCCGCGTTCCCGACGGAGCACGGCGTTTGATGAAATGGAATAAGGAAGGGTCAGCGGGGATCGTGGTGCCAGTTCAGGGCCCCCTTGCCCAGCGCGTACAGGTAGGCCACCAGCAGAATGCCGATGAAGATGCACATGGCCGTGAAGGATTCCGGATTCATCATCACATAGTCCCGGAAGTTGACGGCCCAGGGATAGAGGAATACCACTTCCAGGTCAAAGATGACGAAGAGCATGGCCACCATGTAGAATTTCACGGAGAACATGGGAGCGCCTTCCCCCATGGGAATCATCCCGCATTCGTAGGGAATGTCCGCAGGCTTGCGCACGGAGGAGCGCTTGCCCATCAAGATACTGAGCAACAAGATAATGCCGGCCAGCCCCAGGGCTGCCACCACTTGCACAAGCACTGAAAAGAATTCCTGATTCATGACGTCTGGCACGGATGTACCATATACGCCCCGGAAAAGCAAAACTAAAAAGGGCGGCGGCTTTCATGCTGACGGGGGCGCCCGTTTCCTCCCGGAACCGGAACCGTTATGATGGACCGCGTTCCCCATGTCCCTGCATTCCTTCCTCCAGTCACGGCTCTGCCGCACATTTTCCTTAGAAAAACGGGCGGCGCAACGGTTCCACTCTCCGGAACCGATACCGCACCGCAGCCACTGGAGCATCGTCAAATGGATGCTCACGCGCCGTCCGCGCCCCTATCCGTCCGTGGTGGAAAACGCCCGTATTCCCTCCTTTCATGTTCCCGTGGAACGGGGGCAATGGGAGGCCGTCATGGTCAATCATGCCACCATCCTGATCCGGCTGCACGGCCTGAACGTGCTGACGGACCCCGTCTGGTCCGGCCGCGTGAGCCCCGTGGCATGGATGGGCCCCAAACGGAAGCGGCCCGCGGGTATCGCATGGGAGGATCTGCCGCAGGTGGACGCCGTACTGGTTTCACACGACCATTACGACCATTTTGACGCGCCCACCCTGAAAAGGCTGGAGGAACGCTTCCACCCCGTCTTTCTTGTTCCTCTGGGGCTGCGCCGCCTGCTTCTGCGCCCTTGCGGCGCACAGGCGCAGATCCGCGAGCTGGACTGGTGGCAGTCCGCCACCCTGCCGTCCGGGGATGGGGAAACCACCGTCACCTTCACCCCCGCACGGCATTACAGCGGCCGCAGTCCATTCCACGGAGACGCCAACCGGTCCCTGTGGGGAGGCTTTTTCCTGCGCGCGGCGGACGGTCCGGGCATTTATTTTGCCGGAGATACGGCCCGGACACGCTTTTTCGCGGAAATACGGGACCGCCTCGGCTCTCCGGACCTGGCCCTTCTTTCCATCGGGTCCTATCTTCCGGAAGAACTCATGGCAGGCGTCCATCTGTCGCCGCGCGACGCAGTCCGGGCCTTTAAAACGCTGCGCGCCAGGCAGGGCATGGCCTTCCACTTCGGCACCTGGCAACTGGCGGACGACGGCTACCAGGAAACGCTGGACGATTTCCGGGAAGCCCTTCGCCGGGAAGGCGTGGAGGAAGCATCCTTCATTGCCGCGGACAACGGGTTTACGCTCCCATCAAATGGAGAACCCAGTCCCCAGCCGCTTCCATCAGAACCAGACACCCCGCCAGAATCCCAAGAAGGGGATCCTCCAGCTTGAACAGCAGAAAGCCAGTTCCCGGCAAAACGCCGCCCACGCAGGCGAACACGGCCATCACCGGCATGGAACATAAGCCTGCCAGCCACGCCAGGATGCCCCATGCCCTTGTTTTACCAGTTTCCCTGCTCCCGGCAATATGGACCGGACGGCTCAGCAGTCCCCGGCCCCACCCTGCGGAGCATGGACCTCCAGCAACTTTCCGAGCACCTGCATGACTCCGTTTTCCTGATTGGACGGGGCCTCAAACGCGGCCATGGCACGGATTTTCGGCACGGCGTTCGCCACGGCATAGCTGAACCGGGCCTGCCGCATCATTTCCGCATCATTCATCTGGTCCCCAAAGACCATCGTTTCCTCCGGAGAAATGCCCAGTTTCCGCTGAATCAGCTCCAGGGCGGCGCCCTTATCGGCCCCCTTCCGGCTGATGTCCATCCATTTTTCTCCGGAGACGGCCACCTGGAAGCCATGCTCCAAATGCTTCAGGCGGGGATAACTGTTTTCCTTCGCTCCCTTGAAGTCATATACGGCTATTTTCAGCAGCTTGTCCCCCTGCACGTCCAGCAGGTCATCCACCTCCTTGCAGCGGGTGTAATACCGGCGGGCCTCCCGGACGAATTCCGGCTGTTTATCTTCAATATATGCGGAGTCCAGGCCCGCAAGGACAATGCACGTCCCTTCAATGCGCCTGATCATGGCAATCAGCCCGGCCACCGTTTCACGGTCCATGTCCAGCACCAGCCATTCTCTGGAACCAGACGCCACATAGGCGCCGTTTTCGGCAATGAACAGCATCCGGTCCGCCACGGGGGCAAAGGTCCGGCGCAGTCCGTCATACTGGCGCCCGCTGGCCGCCGCAAAGCGGATGCCCCGGTGTTCAAGTTTTTTAAAGAGGGAGAAAAACGCAGGGTCCAGTTCTCCCTTTCCATTGAGCAGCGTTCCATCCATATCGGACGCAATAAGTTTGACGGAGTCCATAACGTTGCCTGAATCATCATGCGCCGTTTCTTCCAAGGCAAGAGCGGCTTCAGACAGCACGGGCCAGGCGGCGGAAGAGACGTTTCAGCACACAGTAACGGAAATGCCGCCTTTTTTCCGGCTGTTTTTACGGAAAACTGGTGCTCCCTGCATTTTTTAACTTCAATGGCAACAACAGCAAATGAAAGAAATTTTAAGACAGACGTCACAACCGCAACGCCTAACGCATCATACCGGATTGTGAATCCGGACATAATTCAAATAATTGGAATTAAATGAACCACATCATAAGACCCATGTCCAATATGACGTCCGGGGCATGACACCATATTTTCCGCCACCCTCGCAAATGACTTTATCCACGGGCTTCTTTTCCATGTCAGGCAGGAAAAAATCTCCCTCCGGATTCACAATCCGCCGTTTAAATTTCCATATAATTCGCTCCGGGCATTCCTTGCGCGTACCATTTTTTCATTGCCCGAAGTTACGGATTCCTGCATCATGGCTTTTTGCAGTTCCCCTGCTTATGATACACACGACCTTAAGAAAGAAAACCCTCTGGTTTCTTGGAGCTTTGAGCGTTTTTGCGGCTCTTGTCGCAGGCTCCACCATTTTCTGGTTCCTCAGGAATGACCCTTCCCCCGCGGAATGGAAATTCAACCCTATCTGGACAAAAGCGGAAAGGGAGCAAATTCTTACCGCAGCGGATTTCACGGCGCACCGCAGCCCGGAGCGTTTCATTTTCCGCGGGCTTTCCCCCAATTCCCGCCATATTGACTGGCACATGTTTTCCGAGGTTTCCATGCGCCAGTACATGCAGGACGAAATCAGGGAAAGGCTCCAGATGATCCGGAATACGGCGGAGAGCGCGGACGGCCGCTGCAGCACCTCGTCCCACGAAACCCTGCTGCACCTGGCTGCGGGGCTCGGAGAGGTGCAATTGCTGGGCCGCCTTCTGCAGCGCAACGCGGACCCGAACCTCCAGATCATCCTGCCGCACCAGGCCCTTCCCTCCATCCCGGGGTCCGAACAGGGGGATACACCCCTGACTTATGCCTGCCAGCCCGGAATGGACGATACCAGACCCCTGCCGGTGCACAACAGGCTTTCCTGCCTTAACCTGCTGATCCAGAACGGCGCGGATGTGGATAAACCGGGCCCGATGGGCTGGCCTCCCCTCGTCATGACCTGCGTAGCCGGCATCGGAGGGGCGCCCTATGAGGAAACGGCTCTGTTTCTTCTGAAATGCGGGGCGGATATTTCCCTCCAGCCGGAATTGAGGGGTAAAAAAACCAGTCTGCTGACCTGGGCCGCCGCTGCCGGATACCCTCTTCTGGTCCGCAAGCTTTGCGAAGCCGGGTATGATCCCAATTTCCGCGGAGAGATGACCCCTCCCCTTCTTTCCCTGAACCTGAACACCCCGAAAACCGCGCTGCAAATCGCGCATACCCTGCTGGAGTACGGGGCGGACGTCAACGCGGCCATGCCCATGAACACGGCTCCGCCGGATTCCGGGGAGACACGGCCCTGCTGAACCTGTGCCGCCAATTGGCTTTCATTGATATATCCCAGCGCCCCCAAATCAGGGAACTGGTCAATCTTTTCATCAGCGAGGGGCGGACGTCAACCATCAAAACGCAGCCGGGGAAACGGCCCTCATGCTGTGCTGCCGTGACATGCTGCTGGGGGACGATTCCCTTGACCGCCTGAAACTGGGCATTGCACGCCTGCTGCTGGACCACCAGGCAGACCCTTCCCTGCGTGACAAGTACGGGCGCACGGTCCTCCAGCAGATAGGCAACCGGTCAAACGACCATCTGCACATGGTCCTGAAGAACCTGCCGGAGTTAAACGCTTCACCGCTTCCGAAAAAGAGAGGCCGCTGAGTTCCTGCCGCCCCCTGCGGCAGGACGCCTTTTTTTCACCCGGGCGTTCACCGTATCCAGCAGGATGCCGGCATCCGGTTTGGAACCGGTGCTGATGAAATGGATGTAACTGGCTCCGTTGGGAGATTGATTGGCCATTTTCAGCGTTCCGGCCTTCTTCCCGTCCAGGGAGACCACAGCCTGCGGCCCCTGCCACAGAATGGAAATTTCATGCCACGCGCCGGGCGCAAAAGGAACTTTTTTCATGCCCAGCAGCAGATGGGGCGCGGGCTTCAGCTTGATGGGGAAGGTGAACAGGGCGTAATCCTTCGTGGTGGTATCACAGGCATTGAACAGGCGGTCCGTCAGGGAAACCTGAAGGCCGGAATCGTCCGCCTGGTCCCCGTCCGCCACACGGAAGCGGAACTTGACCAGCCCCGTGGTCCCGTTCGGGAAGTTCCAGGTGGCGCCCCCGTTCTGGTAATCCACATTGGATTTCTCATTAACCAGTTCTGGATCATTCAGGCGTTTGATTTGCAGCACTTTTTTTCCACCTCCAGAGGGGTCGGGCACCAGTTCAGCGGAGGGTTTGCGGTTATAGCTGCAATGGCCTTTTTTCTGGGGGATATAGGTATGGATGGTCCACTGGCCGTCCAGGTCCCTGCCCGTCTGCGTGGAACGCGTTTTGGCAGCCACCCAGCGGCGGTCCACAATGACCAGGCGGCGGTGGTTTTTGTGCTGCCCCAGGGAAATCAGGATGCGGTTCTTGTCAAGCTGCACCATTTCACTCTGGTGCTTGCCGCGGTCCTCCGGACCGTCCAGGGTGGCATAGCCGGGATGGTTGCGGTGTTCGTCCAGAATGATTTCCCGGAATCCGTACCAGGTCTTGCCCTCGTCATTGGAAAGGGCAATGTGGTGGGAATCACGGTTGGTGAACACGTCCTCCCACGTGCCGTTGCCTGCCGTGGCGTTTTCAGGCAGGGCCATCGTGTTCGTCCACAGGGAGACGATGGTTCCGTCATCCAGGCGGCCCAGCGTATTCATGGTCAGGGTTCCGAAGAAACGGGACGGCTCCGGCTTGCTCCATGTTTCACCGAAATCCTTGGAGAAAGCCTGCCACGCCTGGTCCTGGGAGGTGCGGGCCAGCGCCCACAGGGTGCCGTCCTTCATTTCCAGCACTGTGGCTTCCACGGCATTGTTGAACCACCTGACGCCCTGGTGGGGCGGCCTGGCTTCATGCTTGGGAGAGGTAACGCCATTTTTGGACACGCGCCAGGTCAGGCCTCCGTCGTCGGAAATATGGAACTTGGTGCCGCCGCCCATGTTATGGAACGGCACGATCACCCTCCTGCCCTTGTTGACAAAGGTGGGCGTGCGCATGATGCCGCCCAGTTTTTTCAGATTTTTCTGCTTCTCCGGATTTTTCCAGTCTTCCTCCAGCTTGCCGTCGTTCGTGACCGCAAACCACTTGCCGTCCAGGCCTCCCTTGGAGAGGAAGATGAACCCTCCGATGGGCTGCACGCGGATGAATTCCCTGGTCACGGGGTTGCGCGCAATCGCCGGGGATTCCTTGGGAATGCCACCGTAGTTGGGCGGGTAACCGCTCGGAGCCGCCTTCATTTCCCAGGTCTTTCCGTTGTCCTTGCTGACCAGGTAGTCCGGTTCCTTGCGGGTGCCGGAGTAATGGCGGATTTCACGGGAGTTCACGCGGATGAGGCCGCGTCCGGCATCGGACGGCGGCGTAGCGACAATTTCAGGCTCCGGAGCGGGAGCGGCGTTCTGCTGGGCATAACAGCAGCAGACGGAACCGGCAAACAACGCAAACAACAGGTTTTTCATAAATCAAATACTAAAGGCGGTACATTTTCCTCAAACAGGACTTCCCCTTCAAGCACAATTCCCTCCTTCCGCAAAAAGACCACCGTCAGGAATGCTTGTCCGCGGATTTCCCGCCGCGGTATTTCGCATCCAGCTTTTTCAGAAGTACGGACAGTTCCTTCTCCAGCACCTCATACCCTTTGGCATTGGGATGCACTACATCCTTCATCAATTCATTGCGCGGAGAAACGCCGTCCGCGGAAAGGAGAGCCTTCCCCGGATCGGCAAAAAAGACGTTTTTTCCATTCTGCAGCTTTGCGAGCAGCTTGTTCGTCTGCTTCACCGGCTCCGCCAGGTTTTTCTCCCTCCTGGGCAGAATGCCCAGCAGCAGGATTTTGGAAGAGGGGCATTTCTGATGCACCAGGCGGACAAATGCCTTGATATTGTCCGCACAGGCCTGCGGCGCATCCTTGCGGTGCCCCAGATTGTTGGTTCCCAGCAGAATAATGATGACCCGCGGGGAGATGCCGGCCAGTTCCCCGTCCTGCACGCGGTAATAGGCATTGTCCACATAATCAAAGCCAAAGCCCATGTTGGTCACCGCATGGGGACCGAACAATTTCTCCCAGGAGGCCTCCCCCGCCTTCCTGCTGTCTCCGGAGGGTTCCCCTCCCCAATGATGGGTGATGCTGTCCCCTATCATCACGTATTCCGGCTTCACGGCCCGGTTCCGCTTCTTGACGGCTTCATGCCGCGCATTCCAGTCATACGGATCCCTCTGGTGGGGTTCTGGCTTCAGGGTGGCGGGCAGCGCGGCCGCAGGAGCGGAAAATGCGGGGAGCGCCAGGCAGGCGGCGCCCAGCAGCGCAGTGAACGTATACAGCAGGGAATTCATGACGGAAAAACGGAATTGAAAAGCAGTTTAAAGAAATACTTCCGCGCATCAAGACCACATGCTGAAGCGGCCTTTCCCGGAAGAAAAAGACCACTGCCCCGACAGCCGGCCATGCCGCGCCGGAACATCAGGACGCGCATCCTCCCATTCCTGTCTTACCGAACTACGGAACCTCCCTTGTATCTGCCGTCTATTTTCTCCAGAATCGAACTCAATTCCTTCCCCAGCACGTCATATCCCGCAGCACTGGGATGCAAGCCATCCACCAGCAGGCCGCTCTTTGGCGACACGCCATCTTCTGCCAGAAACGCCGTGCCCGGATTGGCAAAAAACACCCTCTTTCCATCAGCAAGAACGGATATCATTTTATTGGTTTCTACAATCAAGGGCGCCACCGCCTTTTCCTTTCTGGACAGAATGCCCAGGAGCAGGATTTTAGAGGCCGGGCACTTCCGGCCCACCAGGCTCACAAAAGCCTTGAGGTTGTCCGCGCATGACTGGGGGGTATCCTTCCTGCCGCCAAGATTATTGGTTCCCAAAAGCACGATGATCACGCGCGGAGAGATTCCGTCCAGTTCCCCAAGCTGCACACGGTAGTAGGCATTGTCCACGTAATCTGAGCCAAACCCCATATTGGTCACCGTATGAGGGGAGAAAAGATTTTTCCATGCCTCCTTTCCCGTCCCCAGGGCCCTGTTGTCTCCGGAAGGCTCCCCTCCCCAGCGGTGGGTAATGCTGTCGCCAAAGACGGCATATTCCGGATTAACGCTCCGGTTCCTCTCCATCACGGCCTTATGACGGCCATTCCAGTCATAAACGGCGCGCTCGTTCACCTGAGGCTTTAGCGTAGACGGCAGCTCATTGGCGCACGGCCGGAGAAAAAGGCTGCGCAAGAAACTCCCGCCAGCAACAAACAGAGGAATGAATGGGATTTCATCAAAATGATAGTTAAAATATTGTTGGCGGCAATTTGGAGAGTAAAGAAAAAACTATCCCCCATAACCGTAAATTTCCCTCATTTTTTATTCCGGAACAGCCAGATGCCTGAAACAGACCAGCGCAACCGTTCCAGTTCCCCCGCCTGGAAGAATTGGCCTTGTTGACCGCTAACATTCCCGGTATAATCAGGCGGTGCGGAGTTTCGCCGCTTCCGGGCTTTCAGCGGGCGCGGAGCGTCTTTCTCCGGTCTTCTTCACTACATCCTATTTATGATCAGCATAGTAAAAGACTTGAAGGAGTCCCCCGCCCTTCCGCAGGAATGGCAGGGATTCAAGCCGGGAGCATGGACGGAGTCCATTGACGTACGGGATTTCATCCAGAACAACTACACGCCCTATTCCGGCAATGAAGAGTTTCTTTCCGGCCCTTCCCAACGCACGCTCCGGCTCTGGGAGGAACTGAAAGTCCTGCTGAAACGGGAAATAGACAACGGCGGCGTGCTGGATGCGGACCAGGAAGTGGTCTCCTCCATCGTCTCCCACAAGCCCGGCTATATTGACAAGGAGCTGGAAGTGGTGGTGGGCCTCCAGACGGACGCTCCCCTGAAACGCGCCCTGATGCCCTTCGGCGGCCTGCGCATGGCCCAGCAGGCCCTGGAATCCTACGGGTTCAAGATGTGCGAAAAAACGGCGGATATTTTCAACAAGATACGCAAGACGCATAACGAGGGCGTTTTCGACGCCTACACCTCCGACATCCGCGCCGCCCGCTCCGCCGGCATCATCACCGGACTTCCGGACGCCTACGGCCGCGGCCGCATCATCGGGGACTACCGCCGCGTGGCCCTGTACGGCACGGACAAGCTGATTGCCGAACGCCGCAAGGATCTCAAAAACCGTGAAAATTCCCCCCTTACGGATGAGCTGATCCGCCTGCGCGAGGAAATGAGCGAACAAATCCGCGCCCTGGAGGAACTCGCCCGGATGGGCGCCTCCTACGGCTGCGACCTCAGCCGCCCCGCCGGGAACGCCCGCGAAGCCGTGCAATGGACCTACCTGGGCTACCTGGCCGCCGTGAAGGAACAGAACGGCGCGGCCATGTCCCTGGGCCGCGTCTCCACCTTCTTTGACATTTACTTTACCCGCGACCTGGAACAGGGCCTCATCACGGAAGAGGGAGTGCAGGAAATCATTGACCAGTTCGTGATGAAGCTGCGCATCGTCCGCTTCATCCGCACGCCGGACTACAACAACCTGTTCTCCGGGGACCCCACCTGGGTGACGGAATCCATCGGCGGCATGGGGGAAGACGGGCGCACCCTCGTCACCCGCAGCTCCTTCCGCATGCTCCAGACGCTGTACAACCTGGGTCCGGCTCCGGAGCCGAACCTGACGGTGCTGTGGTCCGGGAACCTGCCGGAAGCCTTCAAGAATTTCTGCGCCAGGGTTTCCATTGAAACGTCCTCCGTCCAGTACGAGAACGACGACCTGATGCGCCCGCACTGGGGCGACGACTACGGCATCGCCTGCTGCGTGTCCGCCATGCGCATCGGCAAGCAGATGCAATTCTTCGGCGCGCGCGCCAACCTCGCCAAGTGCCTGCTGTACGCCCTGAACGGCGGCGTGGACGAACTCAAGGGGAAACAGGTGGCCCCGCCCTCCCCGCGCTATACGGAGGAAGTGCTCAAGTACGACGAAGTGATGGCCCTGTACGACAAGATGCAGGACTGGCTTGCCAAAACCTACGTTGACGCGCTGAACATCATCCACTACATGCACGACAAGTACTGCTATGAACGCATTGAAATGGCGCTGCATGATCCGGAAATCCTGCGCACCATGGCCACGGGCATCGCCGGGCTCTCCGTGGCCGCGGACTCCCTGTCCGCCATCAAGTACGCCACCGTGAAGGCCGTCCGCAATGAAGAGGGCCTGATTGTGGATTTCAAGACGGAAGGGGAATTCCCGTGCTACGGGAACAACGACCCGCGCGTGGACGAAATCGCATGCAGCCTGGTCAGCAACTTCATGGAAAAGCTGCGCAAGCTCCACACCTACCGCAACTCCCTGCCCACCCAGTCCATCCTGACCATCACCTCCAACGTGGTGTACGGCAAGAAGACGGGCAACACGCCGGACGGCCGCCGCGCCGGGGAACCGTTCGCGCCCGGCGCCAACCCCATGCACGGAAGGGACAGGAACGGAGCCGTGGCCTCCATGCTCTCCGTAGCCAAACTGTCCTATGGCGACTCCCTGGACGGCATCTCCTACACCTTCTCCATCGTGCCGCAGGCCCTGGGCAAGGAAGAAGGGGAACGCCGCACGAAGCTCGTCTCCCTGCTGGACGCCTACTTTGCCGCCACCGGGCACCACATCAACGTGAACGTGCTGGAGCGGGAACCCCTCCTTGACGCGATGGACCACCCGGAAAAATACCCTCAGCTCACCATCCGCGTTTCCGGCTATGCCGTGAACTTCATCAAGCTGACCCGGGAACAGCAGCAGGAGGTCATCAACCGCACCTTCCATACCCGTTAACCCAGCCAGGAAGCGGATGCCGCAGGCTTTCTCCCAGAATCCGGCCCCGGACGGTGAAACTGCCGTCACCGGACTGGTCCATTCCGTGGAATCCTGCGGCACCGTGGACGGTCCAGGCATCCGCTTTGTCCTCTTCCTGTCCGGGTGCAGCCTGCGCTGCCGCTACTGCCACAATCCGGACACCTCCTACGTGCGGAGGGGACGCCGCAGGAGCGCGGCCGACGTCCTTGAAGAAGTAGCCCGCTACCGGGATTTCCTGCTGGCGGCGGGCGGAGGCGTCACCCTTTCCGGGGGAGATCCCCTTTTCCAGCCGGATTTTGCGAGAACCGTACTGAAAGGATGCAAGAAACTGGGGCTGCACACCTGCCTGGACACCTCCGGCCATCTGGGCGCGAACGCGGATGAAGAACTGCTGGCGAATACGGACCTCGTCCTGCTGGACATCAAGGCGTGGAACCCGGAACGGTACCGGGCCCTGGCAGGCGGGGGAATTGCGCCCCACCCTGGGGTTCGCGGAACGCCTGGCCGCCCCCTCCGCAAACCCGTCTGGCTGCGCTACGTCCTGGTTCCGGGCCTCACGGACAACATGGAAGACATCACAGAGCTCTCCCGCCATGCGGCGCGCCTAGGCAACGTGGAGCGCGTGGACGTGCTCCCCTTCCACCAGATGGGGCGCTTCAAGTGGGATGAACTGAAGCTGGACTACACCTTGAAGGACGTTCCGGAACCTTCCGAGGAACTGACGGAACAGGTCCGCGACATCTTCCGCCAGGAAGAAAATTTAAAAAGTTCCGTGCATTGAAGGCAGGAAAAATTCTTTTCAACCATGAGGCGTTTATAAAACATCCATTCCTCCTTTTACCATTCCAAGTAAAATCTCTACCTTATATTCAGCTTTTAAAGCACGTTCACGCCATATTCTGACATCCAAAGCCAGACCCTCCTCCCGTGCTTGTAACAGCAACGCAAGAATACATTCCCGTATGCAGGGAGGAATTTTTTCTCCCTGTTCCAAACGAACTATATCGGTCACGTCATATCCAGACAATTCAGCAAGATGTGCCAGCGTTAAACCGGCATCATTTCTCAACTTTTTAAAATTAATGCCTTTAGACATGACTTCCTGTTTAACACAGGCGTTTCTTCATCATAAGAAAAAGGACTAAGCTCTTTTCTTGGTAGAGAAACCCGTTAAATTTCAGAGGTTGTTATTTCCCTCAGAGCATCCAATACCTCCTGCACGGCAATATGGCGGTTGCAGGGAACGTCACGGTCGCACTCCTTCAGGAAGCAGGGGGAACAACACTGGTGGCTGTACAGGGAGCGGTTGAAGGGGCCCATGGGCCGGCAAACGTCCGGGAGGCGGGTGGAAAACAGGGTCACCACCGGAAGACCGCGGAAGGAGCAGAGGGACGGAATGTCACCATCCACAGCCACGGCCGCCACGGCGGCATCCATCACGGGGAACAAGGCTTCCGGAGTTCCCACCGCCAGCTCCACATTCAGGCGTTCCGCCAGAGCGGACGCGCGTTCCCGGTCTTCTTCCAGAGCGGCCAGTACGGCCCTCCCCGGCAGAAGGGAAACCAGCTCCGCCCATTGTTCCTCACTCCATTCACTGGCGCTGCCCAAGCTGGAGAACGGAGCCAGCAGGATGGGGGCGTTTTCCGCCGCAGCCGCCTTTTTCACCGGGAACAGGGACGGATTCCAGGCATCCAGCCCGTGCAGCCCCCCAGTTGCAGATAAAGCTGAACCCGGTGCATGGGGGGAGCGGCGCGCAGGACGGGAGCCTTCACCCGGGGCCCAGCATTTCCGTGCGCCGGGATGCGTGTCCAGCCCGGAGAACATCATGGGCCCGTACGGTTCCAGCGCCTTGAGCGTTTCCATGTCCTGGTCCAGCATGACGCCCAGGTCCAGCGGACCGTCATTGTAAAATTCATCCGCGGCCAGCGCCTCCCGGAGCTGATTCAGGGAATCGTGCGGCAGAACATGGGTGACTTCCGGCACCGCCTTCCATACCCCCGCCTGCGCGGACGGGCAGATGACGTTCACCTGCATGTCGCGCCGGACGGCTTTCAGCGCACGGACCAGGGGAACGGTCACCAGGGCTTCATCCAGCGCCCTGGGAACAGCCACCAGAATGCGGTACGGCTGCAGCTCCATGTTTTCCAGAAGGCCGTCCGTTTTTTTTATCCTGCGGAGCAAAGCGGTCGATGGACTTCCAGCGGTGGTGCATCCAGAACACGTCCAGAACGGACTTGCGGATCAACGTTTCCAGGCTCCGGTTCACTTCAATGGTGTCCCCCGCCAGGGAACCGTCCGAGTTGGAAAAATCCACCACGTTCCCCATGTCCGCTATCCAGTGTCCGGGAGAATCCGTGCGTACTGCGATGGCTACCATATCCGCTCCCGTCCTCTTCCGCAGCAAAGCGGGCAACGGCGTCGTGCCGGTCACCTTGCCGAAGAAGGGGACATACACCCCCTCCCAGACGAACTGGTCGCTCAGCACACCCAGGGCGCCGCCCTCCTTGACCATCTTCATGGGAGCCTTGATGCCGCCTTCCTTGGAAAACATCCGCGTGCCCCGCTCCGTGCGCCGCTTGTATACGTATTCCTCCATCAGCGGGTTGTCAAACTGGCGGTACATGGACCCGTAACGTTCCACTTCTGGAAAGAACACGCGTATCCTCGCCAGCGCCTCCCAGTTGCCGGAATGGGCTATGGCGCATACCTGCCCGCGCCTTTCCGCCGCAGGAGCGGCAAATTCTTCATGCCCCGCGATGGTGACGCATTTTTTCAACTGCTCATCCGTCAGGGTGGCCGTCTTCGCGGAGCACAGGAAATTGGCTATCGTCCTTTTGAAATTTTCCCTGCTCAATTTTTGCAGTTCCCTGCCGCGCAGGGCCGGATCCAGCACAATGCGCAGGTTTCTTTCCACAATTTTCCGGCGTTGCGGCAGCAAGTACCACGCCACGCCGCCCGCCACGCGTCCCAGGCGGTAAAGCGTTTTCATGCCCACGAGCTTCAGCAGCCCTTCCATGATCAGGAATCCTTTCATTCCCAGCTGATGGGCAAATGCAGGGCGGGAAGGAGAGGATGAAGGGGAGCTCGTCATAAGAAAACCGGAGAACATTTTATACGAATCCCTTCCGGTCCACAAACCCTTTATTCTCCCGCATGCGGCTTCCTTCCCGCGTTCCGGCGGCCTGCCGTCCCGGGAAGCCCCGTTCCATGCTTCCTTCCCACGGCGGAAAAGAACCGCTGCCGGAACGGAAACTGCACCGCCCTCCCGTCCCGTTCCGGATTTCACCATGAACTGTTTCTCCTCCAAATGCAGGAAAAAGCTTCCGGAAGGCTGCAACTTCCGCAAGCTGCAGCCCGGGGCCCACAGGGACCCGGACCGCAGCAGGTCATGGAAAAGATGTATCCCGTCCGGACAGCGGATACCGTTTACATGACATCCGCACGTCCGAAGGAAGGGCCGGGAAAAACAGAAACTCACCAGTACATGGCGGCCCAGAGCCGCCATCGGAAAAAGAAGAGCCGTCTTTTTGCAACAGTTCCGTGAAACAATAAAAAAGCGGACATTCCCACCGGAAATGTCCGCCCTGCTGCCTGCCGTTTGAAATGTATTTTTTCCGCCTCTCTCACTTCCGGCGGCGCACCAGCAGCGCCATCAGTCCCAGAACGCTCAAGGAGGCGGCCGCTGGTTCGGGAACCATGTTCCACGCCTCCTTGATTTCCTGTCCCGTCAATGCGGTACCATAAGCCTTGAAATCCGCGATGCTGAAGTAATGTTCATCCGTCGTGCCTCCGCCGACGGTCACGGTTCCGTTCTGGCCTCCGTTGAGCCCCGCGGACAACTGGGGGTATCCACGATGTTCCCCGTTCAGGAAAATCTGGAAATCCGTTTTCCGGGTGGTGGTATCCGTACTGAGGGACATGGAGAGGTTGAACCATCCTCCATCAATGACGTCCTGCCCAATGGTGAAAGTCTGGCCCGCTTCTCCCGTTCTCCTGGAAGTAAACGTGCCGTCCCCGTTGTAAACAAGCTGGAGGCCGCGGAGAGAATCCGTCTCTCCAAAGCTGTAAATAGTGGCGGCAGACCCCAGGGAGGACAAATCCAGCCACATGCCCACCGTCTGCGTAGAAATGTTGCGGTCCCCGCCCGTCACCGTCGCCCAGTCCGTATAGGATGCCGTTGAATTGACCGCGGAGGAAATGCTCCATCCTTCCAGCTTGATGCCGCTTCCCGTCATGAATTGTTCCGAGGGAACGCCGGAAGAAAATTCCCAGGCGGCGGCAGTTGCGGCGCAGGCGGAACCAATGCCGGCAGCCAGCATGATGGTTAAGAATGTCTTTTTCATTATCTTAAACAGAGTTGATCGTCAGTTGATTGAAGGGAATATCCAGAACCTTCCCTTCCATGCAAAACCAATACCGGATTTGTAATCCGGTATTGATTCTACAGTCGGGAAAAGCTGTCCTTCGCGAAACTCCGGCATCGTGGGTACGAACCTTAATTGATATTACCCAGCTCCTTTCCCCAGCCAGGCGGTATGCGGCAACGGTTATTGAACGGAAGCTTCCGCTGCGCTACAGAACGGGTTTCAACCACGAAAGGCGGGAGCCTTCCGCTCCCAGGCGACGGAGCCGCAAAATCACCGGGCACCGGCAAGCGAAATTTGCCCAAACCTTTTTTCTTTCAATTTTGTAGGCTTGACTTCGGATTACAAATCCGTCCATGCGTACTATCTTCTCTTCCGCAAGCCGCAGAAGCAGTTCGTCCGGAACTGCAATTTTACTTTTGGTAAAGAAATGACTTTACAATTCTTAACCAAACGGTATATTCCGTCTCCCGAACCGAACACCAAACCGGAGTTACACACCATGAAAGTTCTTTCTTCCTTAGCCTCTATGAAGCGCCGCCACGCAGACTGCCAAATCGTGAAGCGCAAGGGCACGCTGTATGTGATTTGCAAGAGCAATCCCAAGTTTAAAGCCCGCCAGGGCGCCACGGCAGGTACGCGTCTTTCCAAGAAGGGCGTCAAGTAAACCCTGGCCCAGCACAGATTTCAAGAAGACCGCCGCCCGCCGGGTGCCGGTCTTTTTGCTGACAAAGACCCTTCCCGCACATCCATGCAGCTTCCCACCGTCCAAACCAGATTTCTGGACCTGCCCGGCTCCTTTTCCCTGCGGAACGGCGCCGTGCTGGACAAGGTGCGCGTGGCCTACGAGCAGTACGGCGCCCTGACGCCGGAGAAGGACAACGTGATCCTGCTGTTCCACGCTCTTTCCGGCAGCCAGCACGCCTACGGGTACAATCCGGAAGTTCCGGGCACCGGGTCCCTCTGGAAACCGGAAAACCACGAGGGCTGGTGGAACAGCATCATCGGCCCCGGCAAGCCGCTGGATACGGACCGCTTCTGCATCATCTGCGCCAATTACCTGGGGGGCTGCTACGGCACCACCGGACCGGCCAGCCCATCCCCTGCGGACGGCCTGCCCTACGGCTCCCGTTTCCCGCACGTGGAGGCGGCGGACCAGGCGCGCCTCCAGGCTCTTCTGCTGGACAGCCTGGGAATAGAACGCATCCATCTGGCAGGACCGTCCGTAGGCGGCCTGATCGCCCTCAGCTTCGCGTGCCAGTTCCCGGAACGGGCACGGAGCTTCATTTCCATCGGCTCCGGCTACCGGGCTTCCATTGAACACCGTTTGTCCCTGTTTGAACAAATCCTGGCCATCGAGCTTGATCCGGATTTCCGCGGGGGCGACTATTACCAGGGACCGGCCCCCAAAAAGGGGCTGGCGTTCGCGCGCATCATCGGCCACAAGTCGTTCGTATACCAGGAAGGCCTGGAACAGCGCGCCAGAAAGGAAGTGGGGGGCAAGTCCGGACTGCTCACATGGATGACACCCACCCGCAGCACACAGAGCTACATGCTGCACCAGGGGACCAAGTTTGCGGAACGCTTTGACGCGAACGCCTACATCCGCATTGCGGACATGTGGGCGGAGTTCGACATCCGCGACCACGCTCCGGACGGAACGTTTAAAACCGCTCTGGAAGGCTTCCGCCGCGCAGGAATTCCCTCGCTCGTCTTTTCCATTGATACGGATTGCTGCTTCCGCCCGGCGGAACAGCAGGATTTTGTGGCGCAGCTGGAATCCGCGCGCATTCCCGTGGAGTTCCATACCATCGTTTCCACCAAGGGGCACGATTCCTTCCTGCTGGAGCCAGAGCTTTACGCGGAACCCATCCGGCGCATTCTGGCGGAAGGGCACCCGGAACACACTCCGTAAGCTTTTCCGTTCAAGCCGGGGAAACCTCCCTCCCCATCCGTTCTCCTGATAACCGCATCCCCGGAAACAAGGGCCCCCGCCCTTGTAAAGCGATTCCCACAAACAAGGAGGCGCCACGGGTCCGGGCAAGCCCGGAAGACGGATTGACAGCAAAGCCCTCCGGCTTTAGTCTCCCTGTCAAGGCACCGGACGCTTCCGGCGAATCATGAAAACTGCGAATTCCCCACGGAGCATTTCATGGCAGCCGCACAGGAGCCGTCCACCAGGGAAAGGAAGGATATGAACTATTATTTTATCGTAACGGTTTCTTTAAGCTCCGATGCAGACACTCCATACGATTCCTACATCAGGGAAGTGAAGCCCATTGTTGAAAAACACGGCGGCGAATACCTGGTCAGGACCAATGAGGTCATTCCGCTGAGCTCCGGGTGGAAGCCGGACCGCGTGATCGTCATCCGTTTTCCCTCCAGGGAAAGCCTGGAACGCTGCTTTTCTTCGGAAGAATACCGGCAGATCAAGTCACTGCGTGAAGATTCCGTTGACAGCCACGCCATCATCGTGAAAGGAACGGATGGTGATGAAGCTCGGTGAAGGGCTGCATCAGATCAGGATTGATTTCCTGGCAAGCACAGGAGAACGGGGATAAGGGGGGCTTTGCCGCGCATGCCGGAATGGACCGGCACCCCTGCAAATCGGATTTCCGCGACGGCCCAACTAAAAAAAACCAAATTCAGGTGAACTCGATCCAGGGTTCCGCTGTCACACTCCTATGACTGATACTCATTACACCTCCGAGACGGAGAACGTCGGGCAATTCCGCTGTGAAACCACCTACATTCCCTCCAACATCACTTTTGCCACGGACCTGCCCGCCTCTTTTTTGAAGGCCGCGCGGAGTTTCCCTCCCCCCGGCGTGATGCTCGGTTCCACGCTCGCCTCCTGCATGATGAGCCTGGTTTCCGTGGTCGCGGCCAGAAAGGGCGTGGACCTGAAAGGCATGCGCGTTCTGGCGCGCGCGGTGGAATCCTCCAAGGGGATTGAAAAGATTGAGCTGAAGGCCGTAATGCCCTGGAAAGCAGCCACCCCCTCCGTTCCATGCTGGAAAAAACGGCCATGAGCTGCCCGGTCCGCCAGGCGCTGAGGCCGGACATGGAAACGCCCGTTGAATGGGAATGGAAGTAAGCCGCCCATGAGAGGGCGGAAATCACCCTTCACGTTATCCTATAAAGAAATCCCGCCCATTCACGAAGAAGGCCGCTGCGGATTATTCCGCAGCGGCCTTCTGATTAACTGACGTTTTCTTCCTTTAGAAGTTGTAGCGGTAGCCGATGCTTCCGTTGATGGAGCTGGAACCGCTGCGGATGTCCGCATTGCCGTCCACGAAGATGACGCCCTGGGTGCCTACGGGGACGCTCAGCCCCACACCGGCCTGGAAGGCCGTGCTTCCCACCTTGGCGCCGTACACCGGACGCGTGTAGGAGGGGTCCGCCAGGAAGCCCACATTGGCCTGCCCGCGGCGGTCGCCCATGTCCTGGGAGACGTTCACCCGGATTTCACCCAGCGCTTCACGCCCGAAGACGTTGGAGCCCATGAGGCCGGAGAGTCTGGCGCCCACGGCGACTGCGGCCGTGGTCAGTTCCTGGTCCTCCACCCTCAGCCCGGCATTTCCGGCGGAGCCGCTTTCACTGTAGCCGTCCATGCGCGTCGTCACGATGGAGGCGTTGAACAGGGGCTGGAGAATCACGCTCTTGTCTTCATTAAGGGCGATGTCGTACGCCAGCTCGTACATGGCGCCGAAGCCGGACCCGGTGGTACTGCCGTGGGCCTGGTAGGAACCCGTGCCGTAATCCACCGTGCGCGTGAGTTTGGCATCATTCCAGCCGCCCGTCAGGATAAGCAGGTGGTACCATTTGCGGGACTGGTACCGGGCGAACAGGTTGACGTAGTAGCTGTCCAGGTCACCGTCCGCGGTATCCGCCGCATTCGCCGTGAGGCTTCCGTAGTTGGCCGTGAAGGCCGCGCCAGCGGTGAAGTTGTCGTTGATGTCCACGTCCATTCCTACCGTTCCGCCCCAGGTGGTGAGCTCATAGCCGCTTTCATCCCCCTTGGTGTCCAGCTTGGCATAAGACCCGGTACCCTGCATCCACATGTGGAAGTACGGCATGTCCTCATGGACGTACGCGGGGTTCACGCCCATCTGCGCCACGCGGTTGCGGATCCAGCCCATCTGGTCGCGCAGGGAGTCACGCTGGGCGATGCCCAGGCTGGTGACCGTGCTGCCCGCGGCGGCGGCGGCCAGCTTGCGGGCCGCGCCGGAGTAGTCGCCCGCGTTCTGGGAGAGCAGAACGGAGGTGTAGAAGTCGCGCAGGGTGGTGCCTTCCTCCATATGGTAGCGGGAGTTCCACAGCAGGTCCGCCCCGGTGGCCGCGTTCCGCGTCAGGGAGGAGTCACGGAAGATGTTTTCCGTGCGCGCCGTGCCGGTGAGGATGATGGCCGTCATGCTGTCATTCGTGGTCAGAGACAGGTTTTCATACAGGGAGCTGAGGATCATGTCCTGGAGGGTGACGTTGTCGCCCAGGGATACCAGCGCGCCGTCCGTCGTCTTGAACAGTTCCATGTTCAGCGTTTCCGTGCTCCCCGTCACCAGGGTGTCCAGGTTGCTCATGACGAGCGTGACTTCCCCCGTTCCGTCGCCCAGCGTAATGTTTCCGCTGGAGGTGACGAAGGGGTTCCCCAGGCCATCCACCGTGGTGGAGGACGTGGTGATGGTAACCGTGCTGTTCCCCGTCACGCTCAAGCCGTCCGTGCCAAGAGTCAACTGGGTCTTGGGAGCGTCCGCACTGCCGATGTTGAGCGTGCCTCCGTTCACTGTAATGCCCTTGTAGGCAGCCTGGGCGGGATTGCCGCCTTCCGCAGCCGCGCCGGCCAGGGTCAGCGCGCCGCCGTCGCTCACGTTCAGGTTGTAGCCGGCATTGCCCGCACCCTTGATGGTCTGCACGCTGCCGTTGCCGGATTTGACGTTGAGCGTTCCGGATGCGCCGTCCAGCGTACCGGTGAAGGTATGGGAGGCGGAGGAGTCCACCGTCATTTCCGCACCGCTCAGCTTCAGGGCGCCCCCGCCCGTCAGGCCGGAGACCGTGTTCACGGAGCCGGCCGCGGTGGAAAGCGCGGAACCTTCCCGGATGTCCAGCAGAACGCCGTCCAGGGAGGAGCCGTTGCCCAGCGTCAGGGAGGAGTCCGTTCCCGTTCCTCCGAGAGTCAGCGTGCCGTCACCGGAAATGGTCACATCAGTCACATGGCTGCCGGCCTGCTGGCCGGTGAGGACCAGCTGGGCGCCGCGGCCCAGGTCCAGGGTTCCTCCACCCGTGCCGGAGGCCAGGTTTTCCACCGTCGTCACGCGGGAGGCGCCGTCATTCCTGCCGCCCAGCGTGATGTCTCCCCCGGCGAGCTCCAGCGTAGTGAGGCTGTTGCCCGTACCGTTCAGGACAATGTTCCCTTCCGTGGAGCTCAGCATGGAGTCATTTCCGGTGAAGCTGCCTTCCACGGTGAGGGTTTCCGCTCCTTTCTTGATAAAGTCCACATGGTCCCCGCTGATGGTGCCGCCGTAGCTGTTGCCTCCGGCGTCAACGTTCTGGATCAGGTCCACCACGGCATGGTTGGCGGCAGCGTCCGCCGCCGTATTCGTCACCACCAGAGCGCCATTGCTGCCGATCAGGTTGCTGACTTTCAGGCCGTCTCCGTTCCGGGAGGCTTCAGGAGCACCGTTCAGGCTTACATTGAGCGTGGTTCCGTTGATGCCCACGGCCTTGTAGGGATCCAGGGCGGCGTAGTCGCTGATGTTGGGGTTGTCCGAGTTGGGCGTGGTGTCCACGAGGTAGACGAGGTCCGTATTGCCGCTGACCATCAGCGTTCCGTCCGCGCCCAGGACTTCCGTCACGGCATAACCGAGGGAGGCCAGAAGCGGGGAGAAGGCTATCTGCTTGTAGTTGTCCACGGTCAGCGTTCCCGTCGTCAGCACCAGCCCTACGCCGTCGGCGGAATCCCGGTTGGCGGAGAGCAGGTCCAGGACGCCCTGGTTGCTGAGGTTGATGGTCGTGTTGGCGGCGGAGAGCGTCAGGCTGTCCGCATCAATGACGCCCTGCCCGGTTGTTCCGCCCGCGGTAAGGCTGCCGGAATCCAGTTTCAGCGTCACCGTCTTTCCCGTCATGTCCAGGCCGCCGGAGATGCCGGTGAGCCGGGAGTATTCTTCCATGACGATGGAGCCGACCATGGAGCCGGACAGACCGCCCAGATTGATGGTGTTCAGGGCGCCCTGCGTTCCGGCGGAAGCGGCCACTTCCACGTTTCCGGTGGTTTTAGCTCCCGCGTTTGCCAGGCTTCCCTTCGTGATCAGGATGGCGTTGGCCGCATTCTGGGAGGCCAGGTCAAGAATCCCGTTGTTGACGGTGACCCGCCCGGACCCCAGGGAGTCGGCCCCCGCGAGGGTGACGGTGCCCGTTCCGGAGAGCGTAGTGGAACCGGTGAACCCGGTGTTGCCGGCCGCCAGCGTTATATTCCCCGTGGTGTCGACGACCAGGGAACCGGCTCCGGAGAGGGCCCCGGCCCAGGCGCTCCCGTCACCCAGCCGCGCCGTAGCGCCGCCCGCAATGGAGAGGGTGCCCAGGAAGGTGTTCGCTCCGGTGAGCTCCAGCGTTCCGGCGTTTACGGATACCGTGCTGCCGGCCGTGCCGCTGATGACGCCGCCGTAGGAGAAGTCGCGGGCAAAGGCCAGCGTGGAGTTGTTCTGGATGTCAATGCTGTCCCCCAGCTTGGTCACATTGGCGGAGTTCACCGTAACCGTGCCGCGGTGCACCTTGAGCTGTCCGTCCAGATTGACGCCGCCCGTGAGGGTGATGTTGCCCGCACCCTGGGTGGAGAACGCCGTGCCGCTCAGATCTCCGCTGAGGGTGAAGTCCTTGGTGGCGAAGACCTGGTTGCCCGTAAAGACAATGTCATTGGCAAAGGCGCCCCCGGCCGTGCCGTTCCATTCCGCACGGACATTGGAGTCCGCCAGGTTCACGGTGCCGTCTGCTCCCATGGTCACGTTGTTCAATTGGAAGTAACCGGATGTCACGGACAGGGTTCCCTGGAATGCCGTGCTCATGTTCAGGACATTGGCTCCGTAGCTGGTTCCCAGGCCCACGGAAATGGTGCCGGTGCCGGAGGCATCCAGGTTCAGCGCCGTGTTGTCATTGGCGCCGCTGACCGTCAGCATGGAGCCGGCGGCCAGTTCCACGGTTTTTCCGTTGGCCAGGGCCTTGGCGGCGGTAGCCGTCACATTTTCACCCAGGATCAGGGAGCCGTCCGTCCACGTCATGTTGTCTGCAGTGAACGCCGTGGCAAAGGCGCCGGACGCCAGATTGAGGCTCCCGCCCTGAAGGTTGATCATGCCCATGCCCGGCTGGACGTCAGCCGTCGCCAGCGTGAGCGTACCGCCCGTAATGGTGACAGCCCCGGAACCGAGGGAGTTGGCCACCTGGGCCACCAGCTCGCCCTGCTGGAGGGAGATGGCTCCCGCCCAGCCCGTATTGTCCAGGTTCAGGGTCAGCTTGCCTTCGCCACGCTTGGTCAGCGTGCCCTGCGCAATTTTTCCGGTGCCGTCTGAGGCGAATACATAGTCGCTGCCCGCGGCGTTGTTCACCGTGATGGAGGCCGGATTCACCGCGCCGGACAGGGTGACGGTTCCCGCTCCGGAGCTGTTGAAGACCAGGTTCTGGCCGGCGGCCGTATCCGCAGAGCCGTCAATGCCCCACTGGGCTCCCGTGTTCGTGTCGCTCCAGGTCATGCCTTCCGTTCCCTGCCAGATCCAAACGTCCCCGGCGGAAGTCACCACCAACTTGAGGGTGGTGCCCGTCTGTTCGAGCGTGTAAATCAGCGTTTCGTCTCCGGTATAGCCGGCCCAGTTGAAGATGGCGCTGGCGGCATCAAGTCCGCTGGCAGCAGAAATCAGGGTGTATTCCCCGGCTTCCGTAATGCCTTCAAGGCCATTCAGGGTGAGGTTGAACGTACCGGCCCCGAAGGCCCCACCCACGCCGATGGAAGAGCTTATATCCAGGGTCAGCGTGGAACTGGCCGCCAGATTCAGGGCCCCGGCGGTCGTCATCCGCGTATTGGCCGCCATGGTGATGTTCCCCAGGGACGTGGCCCCTGCGGCAGTAAGGGCAAGGGTTCCACCCTGGATGTTCGTCAGCCCCGTGTAGCTGACCGTTCCGCCCAGCGTCAGGGTTTCATCGCTGACCTTGGTCAGGGAGAGGACTCCGGTGGTGTCATAGGAGATGGTGGTGGCTCCGTAGGCGATGGCAACGCCGTGGTCCGTGATGGTGCCGTTATACGTGCCGGAACCCACCGTCAGCGTACGCGCTCCCCCCACGGCGCCCACCTGGGAGTTGGCCGTGCCGTCCAGGGAGGCGATTTCAATATCCCCCAGCACGCGCATGAAGGCGAATCCCGTGGTATCCGTGCCGGACGTGAGGGTGACCCCGCCCTGCGCCATGGAGGTGCGCATGTCAAGCCCCGTGCTGTACCCGTTGGGGCGTTCATGGTGATCATGCCGGTAAATCCGGAGGCGTCACCGCCGATGATGAGCTTGCCGTTGGAGTTGTACCTGCCGTCGCCCCCTCCGCGGCTGTAGGTCAGGGAGCCTGCGCCTGTAAGCGTTCCGGTGAAGCCCATTTCCTTGGCCCAGTTGTCCCGGCCCACCAGGGTGGCCGCCCCGTTGACGGTAACGGTTCCCGTAAAGTTATGCTGGTAATTGGTGGCGTTTGCCTGGGAGGCGTCCACCCATTTCAGGGAGACCGCGTCAGATGCGGCCGTGCCCAGAATCAGATCGGAACCGATGGTGTGGTGGGCGCTGTTGCCCGCAATGATCAGGGACGTGCCGTTCTGCAGGGTGACGGAGGAACCGGCGCTGCCCCAATTGATGGCAGTGGAGCCGCCCCCCTATCTGGACGTTGCCTTCCTGCACGATCAGGTGGCCGGAGTTGGCCCCCGTCAATTTCAGCAGCCCCGTACCGGTTTTCCGGACGGAGCCGGCTCCCGTGATGTTATTGCCGAAGGTAAGGTCTGAAGGCGTTACCAGATTAATGAATGAGTTGGTATCCGCGGCAAGGGAGAACGCCGGGTTGGTCACGGTTCCCAGATTCACCGTGACCGTCGCGCCGTTGGCCGCTCCCAGGGAGGAACCCGCGCCCCAGGTGATGCCCGTGGCCGGCAGGTCCGTATCATACCCGAACGCCAGAACGCCCTGGTTCACGGCTACGGTGGTTCCCGTACCGAGGATGGAAGCGGAGCCCAGCACCAGGGTTCCCGTGCCTTCCTTGGTAACGGCGGTATTGGCAATTACTCCGGTTCCCGCCAGCTCATAGCGGGTGGTGGTGTTGCGGACCAGCATGGAGCCGGGGGAAACCTCGGAATCAAGCTGCACCGCGGAGGTGGCGACTCCGGCCTGGTCTGCAAAGGAAACCGCCAGGCCGTCCGCATACGTGGCGGGCGTGCCGCCGTCCGTCCAGATGTTTTCCGCGCTCCAGACCCCGTTTTCACCGCCCGCCCACAGCAGGAGGGTTTCCGCCGTGTAAACCAGGTCCCTGCCATTGTTGGAAAGGGTGATGGTTCCCGCCACGCCGTCCGCAAAGACGGCCTTGATGGAAGAGATGTTGGTCAGTCCGGTGGTGGAGAGCACGGACATGCCGTCCGTCAAGGCGCCAAACCCGGTAAGGTCCAGATTCAATTCCCCTTCCGCGGAAAGGGCGAACGTGCCATTCACGTTGATTCCCGTTCCGGCGCCTCCCGCCAGGGCCAGCGTGCTGGAGCCGTCCACGTTCAGGTTCCCCGTAAAGAAGGAGTTCTGGAACATGGTCACAATGTCGAAGCCGGTAATGACCGTATTGGAGAAGGAGATGGCCTGGTCCGCCGTATTGCCGTAACCGCCCAGAAGCAGGGAGGAGGTGCCCCCTACCGTGCCTTCCGACACATTCAGCGTGCTGCCCGCTCGGAACACGGCTTTTTAACGGTGAGGGTGGCGTTCCCGTTCACGGCGGACCTTGCTCCGCCGCCGCCCGCATAAAGGGCTCCCCGTATAGGCGCCGCCATCCAGCGTCAGGTTGGAATTGCCTCTGACCGTGGAAGTTCCGGCAGTGCCGTAGCCGCCGCCGTAAATGGCCCCGGTAAAGACGGCGTCACTGGCGGCAGTGATGCTGACGTTGGAGTCCCCGTTGATCGTATATGTTCCGGAGCTGCCCGAGTAGGAACCGCCCACGATGCTCTTGACGAAGGTGCCGGAGGCAGTCCCCAGGTCAATCGTCACATTGGTGCTTCCGGTGATGGCGGCGCTGGAAGTGGAGTTGGCTTCATAGGCGCTGCCGCCGATGATGAAGCCCCTGGCTACGGAATTGAGCGAGACGGTTTCATCCGTCACGCTCTGCATGCTGCGCACCACGACAAAGGTGCTGCCGTCAATGTTGTTGGTGGAGTTGTGGGCCGCGGTGCCGCCGCCTATCACGCTCCCCTTGACCACGGCATTTCCGTCCACGGACACGTAAACGTTCCCCGTAATGCCGGCAGCCTGGCCGTCCTTGTAGTTGCCGCCCACCACCCAGTTGACGGAGGTATCCCCCTGAATCTGGGTATGGACGTCACCCGTGATGTTCCACTTGCCGGTGCCGCTCCAGTTGTTGGCATAACTGCCGCCGATGATCAGGCCGTAATTGCCCCCGAGCACATCCGTCCAGATGCCGGTAGTGATCTCCGTGGCCGTTGCATTGGTTGCAGTGTTGTAATAGCCGCCTGCCAGGGTCACTCCCGTCAGGTCACCCGTTCCGGTCACGACGTTCACGGAGCCGAAGCCCTCCTGCATGGACGCGGCGCGAATGTTGTACAGGGCCAGCGTCTGCTGGTCCGCCAGTGTTCCGGCGCCGGAGGTGGGGGTGTTTTCCAGCCCCCAGGCGGAATCCCATGCGGTATCATACGCGCCGGATCCCGTGAAGGTAATAACCGTTTTCCCGTCAACGGTGGTGATGGTGTACAGGGACTCGTCAATATCCGCCAGCGTGAACCCCGTCCCCAGGTCAACGCCCAGATTGTAGGAGGTATTCACCAGGGCTTCGGAACCGAACAGGTCCTGGAATTCCTGGAAACCGGAAAAATCAATCAGGCCGGAAGTCAGCGTCACGTTCTGAAGCACGCTGCCCACATTGTCCATGGAGGTGTAGTACAGGCGTCCGCCGTCCACCGTTACATTGCCCGTAATGGTTCCGGAACCGTTGGCGAGGATGCCCATCGTTTCCCCCACTGTGAAGGCGTCCTGGAAATTCATGGTGCCCGCGGAGGCGGAGATGGTTCCATTCCCCGTCAGTCCCGTCACATTCATGGTTCCATTGCCTGCATCCAGCCTGCCTCCCGCAAGCGCGGCGCTGATGGCGCCGGTCTTGGAAAGTACGGCGCCGGAATTGACGGTGTAGGTGCCTGTAAGCGCTACGTTCTCGGACAGATGCACCCAGCCTGACTGGGCTACAAAGTTGCCTGCCCCGGTGATGGAGTTGTCAATGACGTCCGCCGCTTCTCCCGCCGTACCGTAATAAGTGAGGTACTGGCTGCCGGAGGAAGTAGTTACGGCGGCGGTGCCGAGGGAACCGGAAGCGTTGATGCCCAGGGAAGTGGAGTTGCGGGTGATGGCGATGGTCCCGCCGATCTGGTTTTCCGTGCCGGTCAGGGTGTAATAAGTGTACTCGCTATCGGTCCCGCTGATGGAAAAGCCGGAGGCGGCCGTAAGCACGCCCGTGAATTTGATGTTCTTGCCGTACTGGGTAGTGAGGTTCACTCCGGTGCCGAACGTGGCTGCCCCGGAGAAGGTAAAGCCGTCCCCATTGATGGAAGTGGCGTCATAGTTATAATATCCGGAAACGGCGGGGCCGTCCTGCACGGTGAGCGTTGTGCCGTCCCCCATGACCAGCTTCTGTGACCAGTTGACATTGCCGGAAAACAGGGAAAGCGTTCCGCTGCTGATTTTAAGAGTGGCATCCGCGGAGGCGGCAGGGGTCAGAGCCACGGTCTTGTCGGAATTGCCCAGGGTGAACGTGCCGCCCCCCGTGTAATCAACCGTCACGGTGCCGCCGAAGCTTCCGCCGTAGGAAGAAGAATCCCCGGTGATGGTCAGCGTGGTTCCCTCCCCGGTAATCAGAGCGGCGGTGTTGTTGTGCTCCAGCTTGCTGATGGAGGTGTTCACGCCCGCTTGCAGGACGGAAGCTCCGGTCGTATACCCGTAGCCGCCCAGCTTGATGGTGGCGTTCTGGGCTGCCAGCGCATGGTTGAGGTTCAGGATGTTGTTCTGCGTCCCCCCCGTCGTGTTGGAATAGAGGGAAATAATGCCGTTGAAGGTGCCCGCCCCGTTCAGGGTCAGGGTGGAGAGGGCCGTTCCTCCGTTGGCGACGCGGTTTACCGTCAGTACGGCTTCCGGGGCGTCTCCATTCAAATTGGTGATGGTGGCCGTGCCGGCTCCGGCAAAATTCAAGGTGGTGGAAGCCGTGACAGTGCCCACGTCATAGGCGGAAGTGCCCCCCGCCGCTACGTTAACCTGCGTTCCGTTAAAAGCAACGTCCGCCGCATAAGCCTGTGATACAGTTATTAAAAGACCAGAGACTCCTGCAAAAGTGGCAGTTCCAAGTGTTACTCCTGAGAAGGAAGTCATCAGGGCAGCCAGCAGATTCAAGGGAAGGTGCAATTTCATGTAACGTTTGACAATTAAGGGTTTATAAATCATAAAAGAACCTTTCCCACAACACGGCAAGGGGAATATGATTGTGAATATAAATAAGAATTCGCAATCCGCTGTCAAAGGAAAAGAGTCAGTTGCAACGGTTTTCTAACAGTACAGAAATATTCCCATTGACAAAATTTTTTCCAAGTTCGCTCTGAATGGATTATTTTGGAAATAGATAATTCATTGCTCGTTAAACGTTATTCAATAATTGAATTTTGAATAATAGGTGAATATGGAGACAGCGGATTGCGAATCCGCATTTGCCCTTTTAATGGCAGGATAAAATAAAAAGATGCCCTGCAACAGGTTATGAAGGAATCTGCTTGGAGATTGAGGAAGAATGACTGGATATGCCTCTGGTCCATTTTCCAAAATTTCCCACTCTCGCAGTTTTGTAAAGCGTCTGAGCAGAACTCCGGGGCACGGCTCCGCACGAACGGACCGCTGAACCGGCGTCCGTCTGAAACACAGGAAGAGTGAACGGATCCGGAAGAGAAACGGACTTGCAAGGCCGGGCCCCCTTGTTCCCGGGAGAACGGCCATCAGATAGCTTGGAGGACTCCATGGCTTGAACGCGTTTTCCCGGCTTTATCAATCAATCTCCTCCAAGCACAACAGAGGAATTCCATCTGTTTATTCCTTCCGGGGTCCTATGATTATTTTCTCCTTTTCCGGCATGTGACGGATTTCTAATCCGATGTCAATCCTACTACAATGATAGGGAATTATTTTAAGACAAATTCCTCTTCTGAAATAGAGCGCTGAGCGAAACCCCTTCATCTTTCAGAACCCCATGCTTCATTCTTTTCTTTTTTGCCGAGGTAAATTTCTTAATGCCCCAAAATACTTAATCACATAGAAATACATAGTTTTCCAACAATCAATCCTGTTACCCGATATTTCTCAAATGGTACCTGCTTGAGTTTCTTCCTGCGGCTGAAGAAAAATACGGATTAGAAATCCGCTATTTAGTTCTGCTCTTTGCCATAAGGCTATATTTATTCTTATTATTGATCATGAAACCCATCCTTCCTTTGTTGCTGCGCCGCAGCCTCCTGGCCTCTCTGCTGGTTCCCATTATTTCCCTGTCCTTCTCCGCCTCCGCGGCGGACTTCATGGTAGACGCATCTCAATATTCCGATCCAGACAATAACATATACTCCACCCTGGAGGAACTGGTCTCCTCCGTCGCCCTAGTTGCCGGGGATATGGTGATTCTGAACAACGATGACGCCTCCCTGACTACCGGTCTAACCGTTCCTGTCAACTTCCGCTCCGCTGATCCGGCTGCACTCTGTGCCGTAGACTTATCCGGCCTGGGTAAGAATCCCTTGTACGACCTGGGAGCGGGAGAGTACACGCTGGAGATGGACTCCGTCATCTGGAGCAATGGCGCCGCAGGAGTGATACGCACAGCAGATGATAACGTATCTCTGGAAATCACCGGAGAGGTTCAATTTCTCAATAACCATGTTGATAATTCAAACAATAGTGCTTACGGAGGAGCTATTGATATGGAAGGAGACCATGCAACGCTGACCCTGGGGAACAACGCTGCCTTCTCCGGGAATTATGCTTTCTCCTCCTCCAACTACTCCTCTTCCTCCTCCTCTGGCGGAGCGATTGCTATGAGTGGAGATGATACAACGGTGACTCTGGAGGACAACGCTACCTTCTCCGGGAATTATACTTTCTCCGACTCCACCTCCCACTTATCCAACTACCCCTCCACCTCCTTTGGCGGAGCAATTTACATGGAGGGAGACCATGCAACGCTGACCCTGGGGAGCAACGCGACCTTCTCCGGGAATTATACTTTCTCCAAGTCCGGCACCTACTCCACCGCCTCCACCGCCACCTCCTCTGGCGGAGCGATTTATATGCGTGGAGACCATGCAATGCTGACGCTGGGGGACAACGCTACCTTCTCCGGGAATTATGCTTACTCAGACTCCTCCTCCAACTACTCCTCCAACTACTCCAACTCCTCTGGCGGAGCGATTCATATGGAGGGAGACCATGCAACGCTGACCCTGGGAAACAATGTTACCTTCTCCGGGAATTATGCTTCCTCAGACTCCTACTCCATCTCCACCTCCTCTGGCGGAGCGATTTATATGCAGGGAGTTAACTTTTTCCTCACGATCCGTAACGGCGCCATCTTCACCAATAACTATTCCTCTACCTACGGTGGAGCCATTTACCTGCAAGGGATCACTACCGACAATTCCAGCCGCTTTCTGGCATTCACGCATGACGTGCTCTTCAGCGGCAACATAACCGGGGGAACGTTCACTCAACACAATGACGGCTCCTTCTCCGTGGTAAACGGCGTTGCCAACGCCATTCATGTAGACGGAACCAACCATCTCCAGCTGGCCGCCGCCCAAGGAAAGGAGGTTCGCTTTAATGATCCGATCACCAGTGCGGCTTATTTTTTAGTTCTACGGAAAACGTCACCCTCTCTCTCAACCAGTACACGGATGACGACGGCATCTCCCACGCTACGGACGGCACTGTCATCTTCAGCGGGGAACTCTACCAGGGGGATGACGCCCACCTCGTGGCCAGCCGCTACAGCGATTTCAAGGGCCAAACCACCCTCTACGGCGGTTTCCTCATCCTGGAACACAATGTCGTCTTCGGCAATGCCGGCCTGCGGGACGATACCTCCATGACTCTGGAACACGGCACTCTGGAAATCACCGGGGGCAGCGTCATCAATGCCGCCTCCTTCTCCATCACCAACAATGACGTCGTCCTGCGCCCCGGAACCAGCGCCTTCATCAATGCCAAAAACGTGGATCTTTCCCGCGGCTTCGTCTTTGACATGCAGAAGCAGGCGCAGGAAGCCGCCTCCCTGGCAAACGCCACCGGACTTTCCATCTCCGCCACCGGTTCCTTCATCCTGGGCGGATCCATAGGCATCATGGACACGGGCACTACCGCGGACTACTTCTATGCAGACAATTCCTGGGCGCAGCAGCGCGCCTTCATTGTCCTGACGGATGCCAACCAGACCCACACGGATGACTTCTCCGGCGCCCATTCTCTGGCTACCGGGTCCGACCGGGTGGACAGCCCCTATGCCTACACGGGCTCCTGGAGCCACCAGTGGGTAGATGCGGATGGTGACGGCTTCCCGGAACAACTCCAACTGGTCTGGACTCCCGCCGAGGACTCCGCCATCCGGGACATCCTTCCGGAACTGGCAGGTACCCTGGCCATGAACTCCATGTGGTCCAGCGCCGCCAACGCGCTTGGGATGTCCCGGGCCGCCTTGGGCAACCTGGATGCCCAGCGCTTCATCACCGGGCCGGAAAACAACTACTGGGTCAAGGGCATGGGGGATTTCCTCAACCACGCCTCCGAGGGAGTACGGGACGGATTTGACTACCACGGCGGCGGCTATTCCGTGGGAGCGGACAGGAGAATCACTTCCCACGCTATCCTGGGCCTGGGCTTCGGAGACCTGTACGGCAAGATGCGCGGGCGCAGCTTTGCGGGAGATATTGACCAGCAGACGCGCATCGGCATGCTCTACGGCGGCTGGCACAAGGTTCTCAACAGGAAGAATACGTTGCTGGTGACGGGAACGGCAGGCTATGGCTGGACGGACAACAAGATGAATTCCTTCCACACGGGCGGCCGGTCCCACGGCAAGTGGACCAATGAAACCCTGTTTGGAACATTCACCGGGAAGTGGAGCCGCCGGGTAAACGAGACCGTTGCAATGGAGGTCATGCTGGGGCTGGAGTATACGGACGTGACGCAGGAGGCGTTTACGGAAACGGGCTGGGACGCGAGGCGCTTTGAAAAGGGGCGCCTGAAGAACCTGAGCGTACCGGTGGGAGTGGGCTTGACGCACCGCAGTGAGCTGAAAGACCGGGAATGGATCAACAGCGCGATGGTGAGCTACGTGCCGGACGTGTACCGCAGGAACCCAAGTGCGCAGGCGGAGCGGCTGCTCAACGGGTACCGCTGGGAAGCGGAAGGAACGTCTCCTGACCGGAACGGGGTGAGAGTGAACGTGAACAGCGCCCTGCAGTTGAACGCGCGCTGGAGGATGTATGCAGGGTACGAGTTTGAGGGAAGGAGCAAGGCCACGGCGCACCGGTTTAACGCCGGCGTCAGTTATGCCTATTGACAGAGCCTGATTGCAGGCGCCGGAAAACCGTCAAAATTACTTTATCTTTGACGGGCGGCCAGCAGCAAAGAGGCTGTGCAGTTATTCTGCACAGCCTCTTTTTAACGTTAACAGAAATGTTATTTTATTTTCCGGTCCATTTGCCCAGGAATTCCGCCGCATCCTTCCCTTCCGCAATGTGCCTGAGCAGGGCGCTGCCGAGGACGGCGGCGTCCGGACGGGCGTCTTCCGGCAGGGCGTCAAGCTGGTCCGGCGTCTGGAGGCCGAAGCCCAGTGCCAGAGGCACGTCAAATACGGCCCGGGCGCGGCGCATGGTTTCCGTGACGCTCTGCGTCAGGTCCACCTTTCCACCCGTGGTCCCCAGCACGGAAACCACGTAAACGAAGCCGGAGGTATGGGACTTGTATTCCCGCATTCGTTCCACGGAGGTGTTGGGAGCCACCAGCGTGACGAGCGTCAGTCCGTGGGGGTCAAAGGCATCCCTGAAGATGCCGGATTCTTCCAGCGGCATGTCCGGAACGATGAAGCCGCTGACTCCGGCTTCCGCCGCATCCAGGGCAAGCCGTTCCAGCCCGTACTGGTAAAAGGGGTTCACATACCCCATCAGCGCCAGTTTGGCGAAAAAGCGGCCCTTGCGGGCTTTCAGACCGTCCAGAATCCATTTCAGGCTTACGCCGCGGGCCAGCGCGTCCCGTGAGGCCTGTTCAATGAGAGGACCGTCCGCAACGGGGTCCGAGAAGGGAACGCCTATTTCAATGATGTCCGCCCCTGCTCCGTCAATCCGCTCCAGATGGGTCCAGAAGGATTCCTTGTCAGGAAATCCAGCGGTGATGAAGGGGATGACGGCGCGCCTGCCGAGGGCATGGGCGCGCTCCACGGCTTCCTGCAACGGTGATTTCTGCATGTTGTTCATGGAAAGATGCGGCTTAAAGGTTCAGATATTTTTTAACGATTCCCAGGTCCTTGTCTCCGCGGCCGGAGAGGTTCACCAGCACGTCACCCCCGCGGGCAGCTCGTCCGCATGGTCCAGCACCCACGCGACGGCATGGGAGGATTCCAGAGCGGGGATAATGCCTTCCTCCTGCGTCAGGGTCTGGAAGGCGTTCAGCGCGGAGGCGTCACAGATGACGCCGTAATGCACCCGGCCAATTTCCGCCAGGTGGGAGTGCTCCGGCCCCACGCCGGGGTAGTCCAGCCCGGCGGAGATGGAGTGGGACGGCTGTATCTGCCCGTCTTGATCCTGTAAAAGCATGGTCACGTGGCCGTGCAGCACGCCGGGGCTGCCCAGGTTGATGGGTGCGGAGTTGTAACATCCGGGCTCCCCGGTGCCTCCGGCCTCCACGCCCACCAGGCGCACGCCTTCATCTTCCACAAAGGGGTGGAGCATGCCGATGGCGTTGGAACCGCCGCCCACGCATGCCACTACCACGTCCGGAAGCCTTCCGGCGCGTTCCAGCATCTGGGCCCGGGCCTCCGTGCCGATGACGGACTGGAGCTGCCTGACCAGCGTGGGGAACGGGTGGGGCCCCGCCGCCGTGCCGAAGCAGTACAGGGTGTCCTCCTGATGGGAAATCCAGTAGCGCAGAGCCTCGTTAATGGCGTCCTTCAGGGTACGGGAACCGCTTTCAATCGGAAACACGCGGGCGCCCAGCAGCTTCATGCGCATCACGTTCATGGACTGGCGCTCCACGTCCTCCGCCCCCATGAAGATGGTGCAGTCCATCTTGAGCCGGGCCGCCGCCGTGGCCGTAGCCACGCCGTGCTGCCCCCCGCCCCGGTTTCCGCAATGAGGTGCGTTTTCCCCATCATCTTGGCAAGAAGGGCCTGCCCGAGGGCGTTGTTGATCTTGTGGGCTCCGGTGTGCAGCAGGTCCTCCCGCTTCAGCCACAGGCGGAAGCCCAGCTTTTCCGAGAGATGGGGGGGGCAGACGTGAGGGGCGTTTCACGACCCGCGTAGTTGACCAGCAGGTCCTGGAGCGCGTCCCGGTACTCGCGGGACGGCATGATGGTGGCCATGGCTTCCTCCAGCTCCATGAGCGGGGGCGCAGCGCTTCCGGTACGAAGCGGCCGCCGAAGTTGCCGACATATCCTTCTTTGTTCATGCGATGTGGTAAGGGGTGTAGGAGATGAGTGATTTAAGGGCCGCCAGCAGCTTTTGCGGGCTTTTCTGGCCGGGGATGGCTTCCACGCCGGAGTTCAGGTCAATGCCGTTCGGGGTGCACTGTTCCAGCGCCTTGTTCAGGGAAGCGGAGGAAAGGCCGCCCGCCAGGAACCAGGGCCGGGGGGATTTCAGGGAAGCCAGGGCGTTCCAGTCCAGGGAGACGCCGTGGCCGCCGCCCTGGCTGCCCGCATCCAGCAGGAACCAGGCGCAGCTGTCCGCCCACAGTTCCATTTCCTTCTGAAGGGCGTCCAGGGATTCATAACGGTCCGGCCACAGTACACGGATCACCTTTTCCGGACCGATGCGGCGTGCGCAGTCCAGGGACTGGGCGCCGTGAAGCTGGGCGAATTCCAGCCGGGCCGTTTTCATGACGTCCATGATTTCCTCCGCGTTCTGGTTCACGAAGACTCCCACGCGGCGGATCAGCGCGGAGTCCAGGGCCGCGGCGCGTGACGGAGCAATATAACGCGGGCTTTTGGGATGAAAGATGAATCCGCAGAAATGGGCTCCCATCCCCATGGCGGTTGACAAATCGCTCTGGCGGGTAATCCCGCACACCTTGATTGCAAATGAATGCTTCTTCATGTTGTTTCTTCTAAAATTGCAGCCAGTTTTTCACCCGGCTTTCCGCCGTCCATCAGGGCAGTCCCCATCAGTACGGCCTGGAAGCCCGCTTCCGCGGCTTTCCTGAGATGAGCCCCGGCGCTCATGGCGCTGGCGGCGATCCACACCTCCCCCTCACGGCGGAGTTTCCCCATGTCCAGGCAGGCAGCCCTGTCCGTTTCAAGCGTATCCAGGTCACGGGCATTCACCTGGATGATGCGAGCGCCGGATTCCCGGGCAATTGCCAGGTCCGACTCGTCAAAAACCTCCACCACGGCGTGCATGCCGTAGGCTTCCGCCTGTTCCCTCAGGATGCGGAGCGTCCGCGCGTCCGGCGTCAGGCGCACGATGAGCAGCAGGGCGGAGGCCGGCGTGGACGCCGTCTCCATCACCTGGAGCTGGTGGAAAATGAAATCCTTGCGCAGCAGCGGAAGCCCGGCGCGGCTCATGCGCTCCAGATACCCGATGCGGCCGCCGAAATACCGCTCCTCCGTCAGCACGGAGATGCAGGAAGCGCCCGCCGCGGCATACTGTTCCGCCACTTCCTCCGGTTTCAGCCCGGTGGCGATGACGCCGCGCGACGGGGAGGACTGCTTGAACTCCGCAATCACGGCCACGGGCTGCCCGGCGGGCGGCTCCGCAATGGCTTTCAGGAAGTCCGGCCTGCGCCCCTTCCAGGGACGGGGCAGCTCCCGGCGGGAGGCCATGTCCGTGAGCAGGGCTATTTCCTCCGCCTTGGCTTCCCTGAACCGGTCAAGCAGCATGGAGCGTTCTCCTTCCTACCCCGGCGCAGACGGCCTCGCGGGCCTTCGCCATGCAGACGGCCAGGTCCATGTGGTCCTCCAGCAGGAACATGGCCACCCCCACATTGAGAATCACCATGTCCATCATGGCGCGCGGGCCTTTCCCCGCCAGAATGTCCTTCAGCACGGCCACGGCTTCCGATTTGGACCGAACGGCCAGGTCCTCCGGTTCGCAGGGCTGGATGCCGTAGTCTGCGGGGTCCAGCGTCATGGGCGTCAGCCTGCCGTTATGGACGATCATCATCTTGGTGGGTCCCAGCGGCGTCACCTCGTCATACCCTCCTGCGCCGTACACCACGGCGGCCCTGCGGATGTGGGACTGGCTGAGCGTCTCCGCCAGCAGTTCCACCAGCTCCGGACGGGCCACGCCCAGCAGGATGTGCGTGGGACGCGCCGGATTAATGAGGGGCCCCAGCAGGTTGAACAGGGTACGTATGCCCAGCTCCCTGCGGATGGGGCCCACATTGCGGAAGGCGGGATGGAAATTGGGCGCGAACAGGAAGGCGAAGTTCCGCTCGTCCAGCAGGCGCTGCACGTCCTCCGGAGCCACGTCCAGCGGGAAGCCCAGGCCTTCCAGGGCGTCCGCGGAGCCGCAGGAGGAGGACACGGCGCGGTTGCCGTGCTTCACCACCTTGTACCCCATTCCGGCCAGCGTCAGGGACGTGGCGGTGGAGCAGTTGAAAGAGCTGCGGCCGTCGCCGCCCGTGCCAACCACGTCTATGCAGTCCCCTTCCAGCCCTTCCACACGGTTGGCGCGCCCCAGGGCGATGCCGACGGCATGGGCCATCTCCAGCGGGGTCTCCCCCTTCATGCGCAGGCCCATCAGGAAGCAGCCCGCCTGGGCCGGGGTCATGCGGCCGTCCATGATGTCCGCAAAGCCCGCGGCAGCCATGTCCGCCGTCAGGTCCTGCCCGGCGGCCAGCGTGTCCAGAATGCGGTTGATGCGCTTTTCCTTCTGCCCTGCCGGAACGATGTTGTCCGGGAAGTTGCCCAGGAGCTGGAGGCCGTCCGGCGTCAGGATGGATTCCGGATGGAACTGGATGCCCACCCAGGGGCGGTCATTATAGCGCAGGGCCATGACTTCCCCTTCCGGCCCGCGGGAAGTGACGGTAAAACGGGAGTTCGGCTCGTCCTCCTTGGACTGGACCACCAGGGAATGGTAGCGGCCCACGGTCATGGGGTTGGGAAGGCCGGTGAACAGCCCCGAACCGTCATGGATGATGTCCGAGCTCTTTCCGTGCATCACGTACGGAGCGCGGGAAACCTCCGCTCCGGCGAAGTAGCCCAGGAGCTGGTGCCCCAGGCATACGCCCAGCACGGGAACGGCGGCGGGGAGGCGTTTCAGGAACTCCAGGCACAGCCCGGCGTTGCGCGGATGGCTGGGGCCGGGGGAAATGCACACGGCCTCCAGCTCCGGGCTGGCCGCCAGGTCCAGAATGCGCGGATCGTCATTCGCGTACACCACGGGCTTGCGGCCCAGGGCGTAAAACGCCTGCACCAGATTCCACGAGAAGGAATCGTAATTATCAATGAACAGAAACATGGTCTTCTCCTTTCAAAATAACGTCAATAATCTTGCCCTTGTTCATGCACTCCTGCCATTCGGCGGCCGGGTCTGAATCGTACACGATGCCGGCGCCCGCCTGCCAGTGGATGCGGCCGTCCTTCACCCACATGCTGCGGATGGTGATGCCGGAATCCATGTGGACGCCGTTCCTGTCCAGCCCCAGCCAGCCGATGCAGCCGGCGTACGGCCCGCGCGGCAGGGGTTCCTCCTCCGCCAGGATTTCCATGGCCCGCACCTTGGGAGCGCCGCTGACCGTTCCGGCGGGGAAGGCCGCGCCGAGGATGTCCAGGGCGTCCAATCCGTCGTTCACCTGGGCGGTCACGCGGGAAGTCATGTGCATCACATGGGAAAAACGTTCAATCTCCATCAGGCGTTCCAGCTTCACGGAGCCGGGCTTGGCGACGCGGCCCAGGTCGTTGCGGCCCAGGTCCACCAGCATCACGTGTTCAGAGCACTCCTTCGGGTCCTTCAGCAGGTCGGCGGCCAGGGCGGAGTCTTCCTCATCATCCCTGCCCCGCTTGCGCGTCCCGGCGATGGGGGAGAGCTGGAGCTTGCCGTCCGTGCAGCGCACCATCAGTTCCGGGGAGGAACCAAACAGCGTCACCTCCGGCAGACGCATGAAGAACATGTACGGGGAGGGATTGATGCTGCGCATGCGGCGGTACAGCGTGAAGGCGTCTCCGTGGAACTCCGCGGAGGCCTGGGAGGAAAGCACCACCTGGATGGCCTCCCCGTCGTGCAGCAGCTCCTTGATATGCTCCACGCCCTTCATGTAGCCCGCCTGGTCCGGCGTGCGGGAAACCTCCCCGACGGAAGGTTCTTCCGTCTCCTGAAGGGGCGCGTGGGACAGGTCCCGGTGTTCGCCCAGGCTGATCTGGGTGAGGCGGTTGTACAAATGGTCAAACACGATCACCGTGCCCGCCAATACCAGGCAGGATTCCGCGGAAGAGGGACTGATGGCCTGCGCCAGCCTGGGCTGGAACAGGGCGGCGGTTTCATACCCGAAGTAGCCGTACAGAGCCCGCGTGATGGGAGCCTGCCTCATGTCGTCCCCCACCAGTTCCAGACGCTGCATCAGGGAGCGCAGGCCGTCCAGGTAAGGCATGCCTTCCAGCTCCTTCAGGGAAGCGAGCCGGTCATCGCTGATGGAAAGGGAAAGCCTGGCGTCCACGCAGGAAACGGTCATCAGGTAATCGCAGGCGATGACGCTGTAGCGGCCCCATCTGCCATCCACCTCCGCGCTCTCCAGCAGAAGGCCGGGAGTTTGGTTCTGGGTCAGGCTCAGGAACAGGCTGATGGGCGTTTCCAAATCGGCGCTCAGCCGCCGGCTGCGCTGTTGGAGGGTGATGATGGATGGTGGTTGCATGGATGGATGATGGTGTAAGTTGAAAATAAAAAAACTGCTTTGACTCTCGGAGGAATCAAAGCAGTTCTTGAAAAACGGTCATAGCTGGATGCTACTACTGCACATCGGGATTCCCCCGTCCGGACATGGGTATACGCCACCAATAGCCGTTGCCATAATAACGGGTCGTGCTAAAAAAGGGCTGTCCAGTGCTGAATTGCATCTGCGCGTTTATTACTCCTCCCGCCCGGCGTTGTCAAAAAACTTTCCGTCAATGGCGAAAAAAATCCACGGCGTCCTTCCTGCCGCCGGAAAAAAAAAAGCCGTGGATTCCACTGAACCCACGGGCCTTGAACATAATGACTGTCAACCTTTAGAACAGCGTCACGGCAATATTGACGCCGGCGGTGACGATGGCCACCATGCTCATGAGCTTGATCAGGATGTTCAGGGAGGGGCCGGACGTATCCTTGAAGGGGTCGCCCACGGTGTCGCCGATGACGGCGGCCTTATGGCTTTCCGATCCCTTGCCGCCCACGTGGCCCTGCTCAATGTACTTCTTGGCATTGTCCCATGCGCCGCCGGAGTTCGCCATGAACACGGCCAGCACGAAGCCGGAGGCCAGGCCGCCGGCCAGCAGTCCGAACACGCCGGGAACGCCGAACACGAGGCCCATGCAGATGGGGGTGATGACCGCCAGCACGGACGGCCAGATCATTTCATGCTGCGCGCCCGCCGTGGAGATTTCCACACAGCGCACGTAATCCGGTTCCGCTTCCCCGGTCAGGATGCCCTTGATTTCCTTGAACTGGCGGCGCACTTCCTTCACCATCTTCTCCGCGGCGCGGCCCACGGCGTTCATGGTCAGGCCGCAGAACAGGAAGGACATCATGGCGCCCACGAAGAGGCCCATGAGCACCTTCGGGTTCATCAGGGTCACCTGGAAGTAATTCATGAATTCAGGCAGCGTGCAGGAAGCTATCTTGGACACTTCCACGCTCACCGCGTCATTAATCTTGTACATGGTGTTTCCGGTGGCGTCCCCCCAATGCTGGATGGAAATCTTCAGCTCTTCAATGTAGGAGGCCAGCAGGGCCAGCGCGGTCAGCGCGGCGGAACCGATGGCGAAGCCCTTGCCCGTGGCGGCGGTCGTGTTGCCCAGGGCGTCCAGGGCGTCCGTGCGGCGGCGCACTTCCGGGTCCAGCTTGCTCATCTCCGCATTGCCCCCGGCGTTGTCGGAAATGGGGCCGTAGGCGTCCGTCGCCAGGGTCAGGCCCAGGGTGGAAAGCATGCCGACAGCGGCAATGCCGATGCCGTACAGGCCCTTGCTCATTTCAGCGCCGGTGAAATGCCAGTCCCCGGAGGCCATGCCGTAGGCCAGCACGGTGCCCACGACGATGGTGATCACGGGAATGCAGGTGGAAATCATGCCGATGCCGATGCCGGAGATGATGACGGTGGCGGGCCCCGTCTTCGCGCTGTGGGCGATCTTGCGGCAGGGATAGGAGTCATGGGAGGTGTAATGCTCCGTGCTCTTCCCGATGATGATGCCCACCGCCAGGCCGGTGACGATGGCGCCCCAGATGCCCGCCCAGTTGTCCAGGCCGATGAGCTGGAGCAGGAAGGCTGAGGCGATGGCGATCAGGAAGGAGCTCAGGTTGATGCCGCGGTTCAGGGCGGCCATCAGCTCCGTCTGGGAAGCGCCGCGCTTTACGCGCACCGCATACACGCCCAGCAGGGAGAGAATGGTGCCGAGGGCGGCGATCAGCATGGGTGTGAGAACGGCCTTGATCGCCATTTCCGGCACGGCCATGTAAGCCGCGGCGCCAAGGGCCGCGGATGCCAGAATGGAACCGCAGTAGGACTCGTAAAGGTCCGCGCCCATGCCGGCCACGTCCCCCACGTTGTCGCCCACGTTATCCGCGATGGTGGCGGGATTGCGGGGGTCGTCCTCCGGAATGCCTGCTTCCACCTTCCCCACCAGGTCGGCCCCCCTACGTCCGCGGCCTTCGTGAAAATGCCGCCGCCCACGCGGGCGAACAGGGCCTGGAGGGAGGCCCCCATGCCGAAGGTCAGCATGGTGGTGGTGATGACGACCAGGCGCATGGAAAGCTCCATGTCTTCATAAAGCCCGTCCAGCACCCAGTACCAGACGCCAATGTCAAGCATGGCAAGGCCCACGACGGTCAGGCCGAGCACGGCGCCCGAACGGAAGGCGATCTGCAGGCCGGCGTCCAGGGAATGGCGGCAGGCGTTCGCCACGCGGCCGGAAGCGTATGTGGCCGTCTTCATGCCGATGTAGCCGGCCAGGCCGGAGAAAAAGCCGCCGGAAATGAACGCGAACGGCACCCAGGGATTCTGGATATGGAGGCAGTACGCCAGAAAAGCGAATACGACGGTAATCAGCACAAAGAAGATCGTGACGATCTTGTATTGCTGCCGCAGATAGGCCATGGCGCCGCTGCGAACGTGCTTGGCGATCATTTTCATGACCTCGTTCCCCATCCTGGGCTTTCATGCGGTAAAAAAAGACGGCCGCAAAAATGAGGGCCAGCACGGAAGCCGATGGGATGAGCCAAAATAAATCCTGGATGGTTATCATTGTCAGTACACTTTAAATTAAAGTGGTAGGAACATAACACCTGGTCCACTTTACTCCAAGAAAAACCTCCGTTCGGAACGGAAAATTCACCTTCCTGCGGAAAGACCAGCACCGCAGGAAAATCCGGCGGATTCACGGAAGAAGCAAGTACCGCACCGATTAATCCAAATTGACTCCGGTGGTTCCGGAAGCGGCTGGGCCGCACCTCTTTCCCACTGCCTACTTCTTGTTACGGTTTTCTGCTGCCGGAAGCCCTGGAAAACGGCAAAAAACCGTGGTATTCCGCGCAATGTGCTCTCCTTGGCCAGCTATCTCCGGCAATTCTTGAAGCTGCCCTGATTCCGGGAAAACTGGATAAAAAAGAAAAAGCAAACGCTCCCATTGGAAAAAACAGCGCCTACCTGTCCGCCATTCCGTCAATGATGGAAAGCTCCTCCGCGGTGAACCGCGTATTTTCCAGGGCTTTCAGGCAATCCATGACTTGCTGGGGGCGGCTGGCGCCTATCAGGGCCGTGGTCACCACGGGGTCTCTCAACACCCAGGCCAGCGCCATCTGGGCGAGGCTCTGGCCGCGGCTCCGGGCCAGGGCAGCCAGGCTGCGAATTTTTCTCCCCATGCTCCCGGACCCGTTCTTCCGTTAAAAAAGACGGAGGAACCTGCCGCACGGGAATCCGCTGGAATTCCCTCCAGATAACGGTCCGTCAGCATTCCCTGGGCCAGGGGGGGAAAAGGCGACGCACCCGGTACCCGTTTCACGAATGGCCTGAAAAACGGACTCTTCCGGCTCCCGGTTGAACATGTTGTAACGGAGCTGGTGGACCAGGCACGGCACGCCGGCCTCCCTGAGCATGGCGCATATCTGCCTGGTTTGCTCTGCCGGGAATTTGGAAATACCGGCATACAAGGCCTTTCCGGACCGGACCGCCGTGACGAGGGCCCCCGCCGTCTCTTCCAGCGGAGTCTCCGGGTCATGCCGGTGTGCATAAAAAATATCCACGTAATCCAGCTTCATGCGGGAAAGGGACTGGTCCAGGCTGGAAAGCATATGCTTGCGGGAACCCCAGTCCCCGTACGGTCCGGCCCACATCAGGTGCCCCGCCTTGGTAGCGATGACAAGCTCGTCACGGAAACGGGACAAATCCTGCATGAAAATGCGGCCGAAGCATTCTTCCGCCGCGCCGGGAGGCGGCCCGTAATTGTTCGCCAGGTCAAAATACGTGATGCCGGCGTCAAAAGCGCCATGGATAAGCTGCCGCGCATTCTCGGAATCGTCGGCAGCGCCGAAATTGTGCCAAAGCCCCAGGGAAACGGGAGGAAGCAGCAGCCCGCTGCGCCCGCAACGGCGATAGTCCAGATGACTGTAACGGCCGGGATCGGGGAGGTAACTCATCGGAAGGAAAAACGGGAAGGGTTACCGGGCATGGGACGTACGCTCATGCCGCACGCCGGAGCGCCATGCCTCCGTGCGGTATTTGGATGCCAGCAGCTCCGCCACCCTAGCGTTCATGCCGGGAAACAGCTCCGCTTCCACGCACAGGGAATGTCCGTCCGCCAGACGGGCGGCCAGCATTTCATCCCATCCGGCGGGAAGAAGGCAATTCTGGATGCTCCCCTGATGGAGAACGCCGCCGCGGATTCTTCTCTGGCCGCCACCGGCCAGCTTTTCCCCGCCGGGAAGTACTAAATCACTCGTCACGGGGCTGGCAAAACAGGCGCGGCCACCGTCCGGGGCGTCTCCGTCCAGCATCACGCACTCCACGCCGCAATCTCTCAAAACACGGGCCAAAGCCCCGTGAATCCATCGGTACAGGGTGGCGCTGGAAGGCCGTTCCTTCTCTCCCCGGCGGTGCATGGCCAGGGTAAAGGGGATATCCTGCCGGTGGTCCACAATTCCCCCGCCCGTCCAGCGACGGACAAAATGGAGTTCCTCTCCCGGAAAAATGGCGCGTGCCGTGGCTTCCTCGTCAAAATAACCGTAGGTCACGGTCGGCTCCGCCCAGCGGTATGCACGCAGCACGGGCTTCTCTCCCCATTCCAGCAGGGCTTCATCTACGGCCATGGCTTCCTCCCCGCTTCTGGCGACCGGGTCGCGCCACAGCACCAGCTCCGGCAGAGGGGACAAATTGCCGACGACATTTGCGAAACCAGACATTTTGCAACTACAGTGTAAATAACGGCAGGACGCTCCGGGCGGGAAACGGCAGCGGAAAAACCCGCTCCCATCAGCCCTCATACTACAGACCTAACGGTTCATGGGCAATGCTACGCGCTGGGTGAAGGACCGGGTATAGCGCTCAAAGAATTCCTCCGGAGAGGGGGCGGGACGCTTCTTCTGCCGGATCTGGTCCACCAGGGCCATGCCTTCATCCGTCACCACCGTCATGGAAATCGTCACGGCAGTGACGCGTCCGGACTTCAAATCGTCAATATTCACGCTGCTGCCGATGATGTCCAGACGGTTGCCGTACACATCCATCTGGGTGCAGGAACCGAGCCGGTTGGCCCCCGTCGTCATGACGGGCACCAGCACGGACGCCCGCTGCGTGGCATCCTTGTCCGACTTGTTGCTGCCGGAATTGCCGATCTTCTTCTGGTAATCCACTTCAAAAATCAGCGTCATTTCCACCACGTTCTCCACCAGGAAATTGGCGGGAATGGTCTCATCCTGCTGGTAGCGGGTATAAGCGGACCAAAGGTCCTGCTGGCCCAGGAGATTCTGCCCGGTATCCTCCGCGCTGATCAAATTGCGGTACAGGGAATAAACCGGAAAGCCGTCAGACTCCGCCGTAGCGTCCTGGTCCAGAATCTGGTCACGGTAAAGCAGCTTGTACCCCACGCAATTCACGTCACCGATGATGCGGTCGTTCCGCATGTCCATGCTGGACTTGGCAGGATTGCGGTCCGTAGCCGTGGTAAAGAAAATCAACTGGGAGGCATTCGTGATCTTGGCGCCTTCCGGCCCCATGGTCATCAGGTTCACGCGGGCTTCATTCAGGGCGGAAGAACCGCCCTTCTTCCTGGACGCCGTGGTCTTGGTCGCGCGGGAAACCAGATCGCTGTCCCGCTGCACCAGCATCCATTCAAAGGGATTACCGGCACGGAACTGCATGCTCTCAAAATCCTTGGTCATGGTATCCATGGCCGTGCGGGCAAGCGTGGTGGTCCGCACATCCTGCAGCACCCATCTCCAGATATCCACCCCGCGGGAGGTCAGGGCCACAATCACCAGCACCAGCACGGTGGTGATGGTCATGGCTGCCAGGAGCTCAATCAGGGTGAACGCGCCGGATTTGATTTTGGCAAATGTCTTCATGATTTTTCAGAGGTCTTCAGATAATGCCCGTTAGCGGCGGAAAGCGAGATTGCGCGTAAAGATGGGAGTCTTCAAATTCTCCCACGTCAGGTGCTGCAAACGTTCAGGGTCCGTATTCAACAACTGGAAAAACTCCGCCTGGTACAGGACTTCCGCCCCCCACGGCAAATTCAGGCCGCCGCCCTTCTCCGGCGTATAAACGTACAGGGAAGGCTCCGTAATCACCTTGCCGCGGTTGTAGGGATTATAAATCGTCCCGTACTTGGGAGCCAGCTTGTACCCGTAAGCGTTGGAATCCATGCGCTCCACCACCAGCTGGGTCATGCGCACGGCGAAGACGGGGCCGACAAGCGCCTTGAAATCATCCCAGCGGTCCTTGTTGTTCGCCAGGCAAACTCCCGTCACCACCGCCGTATTCTGCCCGGGGATGCTCCCGCCTTCCTCCAGCCAGGGCTGGGGGGTGCCGTCCTTGCGGGCGCCCTTGATCAGATCCGCCCTGTAATTGTAAACAAGAATGGTCGTAGCGGGCTTGGACGTAAACTGCATCCAGCAAAACGCCTTGTCAAAAGCGGAAATATATCTGGTGGTGGAAGACTTTCTGGCATTGGGAGCGGCACGCTCGGAATTGCGAAGCTCTCAAGTTCCGCCGTCAGGGCGTGGACAATGCGGTCCGCTTCGCGGATGGTCAGAGCGGACTGAACCGTCCTTCTGGCTGGAATGAACATGGCCATGAACACCACGATCAGCACGGCAACCACGCCGATCGCAAGCACCACTTCCGTCAGGGTGAACCCCTTGGCACGAGACTGTTTCATACACTTGGTCAACATAAAATGGGAAATCCGGTAAAATATGAATTAGTTGGGAATCACCTGCTCCGTCGTCCTCAGCCGGCTGATATTGCCTTTGGGATAAATCACGATGCCGCCTGCGAGGCCCGGCTTGCCGTCCACCATCGGAGTCGGTTTCTCCTCCTTGCCGTTTCCGGCGGAACCGGAAACCACCACCAGGCGGGTGGGGGCGTTCGGCTGGGACATGCGGCCTTCCTCGTCAAACTCAATGAAATAAATATCCGTCATCCGGTTGCCCGGAAGATTGACGGTATCCTGCCCGTCACGGCTGGCAAAGCTGCGGGCTGCGGACTTGCCCTTGGTCTTCTTGGAGCCTTCCAGCAGGGTGCTGTAGGTGGGACTGATGTAAAACCCGGCGGGAAGAGTCTGCAAACGGTTGACCAGATGCCACTTTCCGGTGCGCGTATTTTTGGACATCACGCCCAGGGTGCGCATGTTGCGGGCTTCGTCCTCAGGAGTGCTCACGATAATCAGGCGGCTCCACGTTCCCTTGCCCATGGCGTCCAGGCGGGCTTCCTGCACCATGCCGTCCACCATCTCCACGGCGGACTGGAGGCCCTGCCCCCTGCCCCCGCCTCTTAACATGCTGGCGGCCAAGGCCATCATGGCAACCATAATGGTGATGACGACAATCAGTTCCACCAGGGTAAACCCCTTGCTCCCTGACGAGGAACAGTGCGAAGCCGTTCCGGAATGCTTGGAAAAATATCTCATACAGATGATGCAGGATTGAACAACGATTTTTGGCATGCTACCCGTTTCACACGGGCACGGCAATCATTTTTGAGAAACGGGAATGCCTGATATGTTCCGGTCCGAATAAAAATCCGGCGGGGTTTCACCCCCGGATCATCCCCGGCGCCATGAACCATCCGGAAGAACGGAACTTCCGACTGATTCAATCCACACATTTCAAGAAGCATAGGGAGGAAAAAGCTCTTGAAACGCCTCTGGAATGCCACTTTTCCAGAGTTCCCGACCACTCCTCCTGCATCCGAGGGCATGCAATGCCCCATAATGATCCAAGCAGTTTAAACGGTTCATCCTTTCTCCGGGCCTGAAAGCCTATCGACCCCTTTACTCGTTGGAGAACGAAATTTCCGGTTAATGTACAAAGGAACAATTCCGAAAGCGCATGGAATGGAACTAGCATTCCATCATTCTCCGGAAAAGGAACTTCATTCTTATAATAAGAATAGAGGACCGTCACTCTTCCCCTTCATCCCGGGCCCCGTTCCCTCCATGCCGGACGATCCTCCTGCACCACAGAAGATTCCATGCTCCCGGCATTCCTAGTGACAGAGGCACAAAAAGGACCTTGCACCCATGGGACACTCTTATTATTCCGTTCCGCCATGCCAAATACATCAACATTACACTCATCCCTATTGGAAAAAACCATCGAACGATTCCTGTTTCATTCCCAATATGAAAAAAACCTTAGTGAAAAGACCTTGAAAGCCTATGCAACCGACTTGGGGCAATTTGCCGACTTCATGATAAATCAAAGGAGCATCTGCCATTTGCCCGCTATTTCCGCAGAAGATTTGAAGCAATACGTTAAATCATTGTCGGGATTTCAGCCCAGAACCATGAAAAGAAAAATGGCTACGCTCAAAGCCATGCTGAACTTCATTGAAATGGAAGACGATGACTTCATCAACCCCATGCGGAAGCTTAAAATCAACATCAAGGTTCCCTTCCTGCTCCCTCCCGTCATGGACTCCATGGAAGTGGCCTCCATCCTAACCACCCTGTACCGGGAGAAAAACGCCTGTTCAAGCAAAACAGGGTATCGTTATCAGGAAATCGTCCGCAACATTGCCGTGGTGGAACTCCTGTTCGGCACGGGCATCAGGGTATCCGAACTATGCGCTCTGCGCCTTGCGTCCGTAAACCTCCATAACGGCTTCATCAAAGTCTATGGCAAAGGGAGAAAGGAACGCGTCATCCAAATATGCCAGGACGCCATTCTGGAAGCCCTGCACGAATACCAGCGCTTCTGTCTGCCTTCTTCCCGTCAGAACACGTTCTTCTTCATCAACCACCTAGGTCGCAACCTCTCTTCCCAGTCAGTAAGAATCATGATCAAAAAACTGGCCCTGAGATCCGGCATCCACAAACCCGTCACCCCTCACACATTCCGCCACACCTTCGCCACCCTCCTTCTGGAAGAAGGCGTAGACATAAAATACATCCAAACCATCCTCGGCCACAGCTCCCTCGCCACTACTCAGATATACACCCACGTCAGCACCACCAAACAAAGAGTCATCCTTCAGAATTTTCACCCAAGAAAAAATGTGCAGATAATTCTACAATAAAGAGTGATAACTATTTATTATCGATTATAGATATGCGTAACCAAACAGCCCTCTGGCTGCACAGATTGGCCTGGTTTTACATATGCGGCGTGATTCCCACCGGTATCATACTCTTAATATTAGAAACTATAAAATTCGATTTTTGGAGACTATTCGTCGCGGGGCTGGCCATATCGGGTTTGATTCTGAAAATAATTAAATATCCCGTTGTTTTGTCTTCAACAAAATGTTACTGTGATAATTTTTTTGTCGACCGTGAAGATGAACGCTGTACGCTTATGCAATTCATCAACGATAGCAGCGAACGACGCAGAATTTTTTATGTTACCGGCAGGAAAGGAATAGGAAAAACACTATTACTTCTTCGCCTTGTCAATGACTTGGCAGAGAAAAAAATATGCACAACAGTGTACTACGTGGAAATAGAAGGCAAAGATTCTTCTATATTACATAAGTGTCTTGAAATGATAGGGATTCCATCCGACGAAAAAATAGGAACAGCAAAAAAAAGGTAAAAATTGACGGTATGCTTATATGTCCATCTGACATCTTGTTTCAACCATCGTATTTATCCTAGATGGTATTGATAGAAACAGGAAAAGAGATGCTGACAAGTTTGCTGAAATACTGACAAATTCATCCAAAAACATCTCTATCATTATTGGAATTACAATAGAATCACTAGTATACAGTCAAACTATCACGTTATATGGAAATTTGAAACCAGATATATTTGGGTGCCTCCATTTGCATGAGTTGGAAAAAAGTTTACAACATTTCAATAACTGATCCTGAAAAAGATTCTTCGTTTGTCAAGCGGCATTCCAACCTATGTACGCATATTAATAGATTTGGAACATCAAAATAGGGCTCTAAATCTTTCTAATATTGAAACTATTGATGAAATAATATGGCAGCAATACTCTTTTTTCAGTAATGAGTCAAAAAATCGTGATGTTAATGGCTTACTTAAAGCTTATGGGAGTTGACTCGCTTCCTGAACGGAAAATATACGATATAATCCCTGATAGCACACCTCACCATGTATGTGCAGTCCTCGATTCTTCATTGATATATCGAGAAAATGATACAAGAGATGGAAATATACGGATGAATGATTTGGTAGCAGAATCCTGTCGTAAATGCTGCAACAAAAATCAAGCTGTGGAAATGATTAAAAATTCGCATGAACATCTGGAAAATATTTTTGATGGCACATTGAATGTTTCTTTATTGATGTTAAGCGACACTCATTTTTCAGAAGAAACTGGTCGCGAAATTCTAAAAAATCTTTTGGACGGCAAACAGTATTTATTTCTCGAACGTCTGTGGCAATATGAGCAAATCGGTTATCTCAATTCGTCACTTAAAGAAAGCCATTCGAATAATCAATATTTTAATTACTGTTATTTAAACTCCTTGTTGCAACTGGGACAATACCGAAGGGCATACTCGGAATTAGCTCGTTTGGAGGAAATAGATTCTGCTCTGCCAACTTTGAGACCCACAGAAAATATGAATGCAGAAGATTTTGATATGCTATTGCTCATTATTTTTGCATCATCTAAGCAATCGGTTTTTTTTGCCATAAGCGAAATCGACGCTTTTCTGCAACATCTCCCCAAGGTTTTCAAGAACCAAATACAAGAGGCCAAGCTTTTATATTTAAAGGCTCACATATTAAAGCATCAGGGAAGCGACTTGCTTTTGGCTGATAATATTCTTAGAGGCTTGGATAAGAACACTAATATACAAAACCTTGAGTTGCAAATGAAAATTCTTTCTACTCGCGTATCGCTATCTATCTATTCTGGGATACGTCATTCGATTACGAGGCATCATTTAACAGGATAGACACGCTTGCCAAAGAGATTGGAGAATCTCCCGTCATAATGCATGCGCAACGGCATCGGGCAATTTACACACTGAAGAAACTTCAAGACATAGAATCTGCTCTTACTATTGTAGATAATGCTTTGCGCAGTCTGGAAAAAACTCAGTACAGAATTATTTATGATTTCTACTTTGAAAAAGCTGAACTTTTACGAATAAAAACTTATGCCGCAGAAAACCAGAATCGAAAAGTAAAAAATGAAATTCTTTCCCTTTATAATCAGGCTATTGCATTTGCTGATGAAAACGGTGATCTCAACCTGCGAACAATGTCCCAGCTAGGTAAAATTTTAACATTACACCAGTTCCATGACATCATCCAGAGTGAACAATTAAATGAAGTACAAAAAATAATGACTGATTTATCCGATGAAGCTCACAACCACGTACTATCAATAAACTATGCTTGTGCATGTTATGTCGAGAATCTGCTTCGAGGCGGGGAAATTGATCAAAATCAAACTAGATATTGGGAAAAAAATGCAATATGCCGACTTGGCGCACGCCGCTCAACATGGCGGACCAGTTAAATTAACCGTCATGTAAGCAGTTGAAAACATCATGATACGTTTGCTCTGAAAAAGTATAATGGACATCTTTCTTTGAACGCAAGATATTAAGTTTTTTCTCTACTTCGTCATAGTTGTATGTATCCTGCGTGAGCTGATAAAAAACATCAGCAAGTTGCTCAAATTCATTTTCCTCCCAACCATGACGTGTAATTTGCTGAACTCCTATTCGTATTCCTGAATCGCGATAGAGCTTTTTATACCTTCCGTTTAAACTTATCCCATGTGATTGGCTTCTGTGAAGAAATCTCATTATCTCATTTTCTTTCATGGATATAAATATTTGATGAGTGTCTGTATACAAATCATTGCGAGCTCGAATTACTTGCACTCCCCTGTTTCTCAAGATAACGCCCTAGTTTGTTGGCATTGTCTATAATTTGCTTACTATATTGTTCACCAAACATTTCCATCTCGATAAGAACAAGAATGAGACTAAGAATTTGATGAAATTGCACATTTCGTAGATAATCAGGATTAATCTTTGTATCAATGAGATTCATCAGTTTCTGATTATTCGTCATGATTAATCCGCTAGTCGGCCCGGGAAGCGTTTTGTGAGTTGCGCCCATTAAAACAAATGGAACTTCATTGCTGAAAAAATGGAAAGGATTGGAATTGGATTTGCCAGCTATTAAACCTAAAGTTTGAGTTGCATCGTAAATAATTATAAAATCTTCTGATACTTCCAGATTTTGCAAAGATGGTTGAAACAAGATGTCAGATGGACATATAAGCATACCGTCAATTTTTACCTTTTGACGTAATGCTTTAATTTTTTCATAGTCAAAGTCCATTATCTCATAATCAAACGGCGCATATATAAATTTTATACCGAGCCGGTGGCATATAAGAGGCATGGAACCATGACCTCCACTATCTTCCGATGATATAAGCAAAGTGCTACCCGGTTGAAAGAGACTCATCAGGAGGATCATAACGGCATTGACACCTGATAATGTCCTTGCATCTGAATAATTACTTTGGAATAATTCAAAACATTGTCGATTGAGGAGACTGTAGAACTTAAATAAATGTTCCGCTTCCATGAAATTATGTTTGGTCTCCAGACTGATAATTCCTCCCATAATGTATTTCTAAATAGTTATCAGTTATTAGAGTTGCAATGCTAAGAATCAGCACTACAAATTTCATCCTTATTAGGATATTATTTTTTTTTAGATTTTTGCAAAGATATTTTCATATTGCAAAAATATCCATTTCATAAAATGAAAAAACTAACAAATATTTATTGCATATCTTTTTTATAATAAATCATTTTTACCTACCTCAATTCCACCCAAATGCCACGATGGTCGCTGGCCTGGCGGGAGAGGGGAGAGTCAAGGATTCCCATGGGAGGCTTGCGGCCGAGGCGCTTTTTCAGAGTATTGTTCAGGAAAAGATGGTCAAAGGAGTGGTAGGTGTCTCCGTCTTCGTAGTAGATGGTCCAGGTTTCCCCGCGGGAATCCCTGGGTTTCAGGCGGTTCAGGCGGTATTCCGTTTTAGCCGGCCCCTGGATGACCTGCAAGGCGCTGTCCGCCGGACCGTCATTGAAGTCTCCGTACAAAAGCAACGGCATGCCGTCCTGGGAGGCGATGGCTTCATTCAGGTAGTCCCGCAGGGCATACGCTTCCCTTCGCCGCGTGTCTTCCGCGGAGCCGTCACGGCTGAGGCGGGACTTCAAATGAATGCCCATCAGGCGGAAGAGGCGGCCATCCGGCGTTTTCACCGTGGCGTCCAGAATGCCCCGCAGCATCATTTTTTCCTCTTCGTTTCTCCGGATACAGGCATGTCCGTCACGGAACGGTTGTCCACAATGGGATATTTGGAGAGAAGGGCCAATCCCCGGTCTTCTCCGTTCCGCATGACCAGGACCTTATGCGGTAACTGAACTCCTTTTCTTTTCAACCGCATTTGCAGGTCGCGCACGGCGGCTTCCCCACCCATTTCTGACAATCCTACTATTTCTGCACCGGATTGACGGATGAGTTCGGCCACGGCCTCCCGTGCTTCGACGGGCTTGTATTTTACCTGGAAGTTGCTCCTGCGCGGATCTTCCGGTACAAAGTAGTTGCCAGCATTTATTGTGAATAACCTGACAGGTTCTCCCTTTTCCGGTATAGAGATTTTCTCCGGAACCCTTCCCTTCCCGGGCGCCTCCCGGGAGGCAGGCACCGCCTGCGGCGTATCCGTCAGCGGCTTCCATTCCATCAAGCCGTACCCCAGCACCGCGCACAGCACAACCAGGGCCGCGATGACGGAGGTTCCCCTGCGTTTTGACGTTTTCCTGATCATGTCCGTTCCCTTGAAAGATTTTCTCCATGAAGGACGTAGTGAATGAACAGGCCGAGCCGCACAAAATTTTCCGGCTTATTACTCGGCTTTCACTTCACTTTCATCCGTAATTCATGATAAACCATGAATGTGCCTTCATTGCAACCCCAGAACGAGTCCCAGCCTGACGAGCAGACACTTTCCCAATATGCCGAACATACCAGGAAAAGCCTGATTGCGCGCCTGGAGAATTGGGAGGACCAGCGCACGTGGGATGAGTTTTACCGAACGTACTGGCGTCTTATTTATTCCGTCGCCCTCAAGGCCGGATTGAGGGAGGACGAAGCCTGGGACGTGGTGCAGGAGACCATTCTTTCCATCGCCAAGCAGAGCAAGAAGAATATTTACAAGCCGGAACAGGGTTCCTTCAAGCTCTGGCTCTGGAATATGACCCGCTGGCGCATCAACGACCAGTTCCGCAAGCGGAAGAAGGATACGGCCATGCTGATGAGCCCGGACGCCACGGAGAGCCAGGAACATCCCATCGACAAGATTCCGGACGAAGGGAAGAATAATTTTGACCAGGTGTGGGAGAGGGAGTGGCAGAATAACCTGCTCCAGGCGGCCCTGGAACGCGTCAAAGCGAAGGTGTCTCCCAAGCAGTTTCAAATTTTTGATTATTACGTGCTACGGGAGTGGGATGCGGCGAAGGTCCGCAGACAGCTCGGCGTCACGATTGCCCAGGTTTATCTGGCGAAGCACCGCGTAGGAAGCGCCTTGAAGAAAGAGCTGCAATTCCTTCATTCCCAGGAAGAGGAGAAGGAGAGATAGGCGGATGCCGCCCCGGTGCAACCGGGCCCGTTTCCCGCTTTTCTCCTGCCGTTCCGCTTTTCAGGAATGATTCCTTTATTTTGCCTCTTGCCAAGGCAGATGTTTTGTCGTTAGATAACGGCAACTGCAATGCCGCCCTCACGCAACAGACATTCCGCCCAGAGAGTTTTTACCTGGGACAAGATCAAGATGGCCCTGGCGGCGGCGGAAGAAGGGTTTTATATCTGGAATATCAAAACGGGCGTCATCCATTACACGGACCGCTGCCTGACCATGATGGGGGCCAGCCGCAAGGAGAAGGCCCCCAATATTTTCACCCAGCCGGAGCTTACCATCCACGAGGAGGACCAGGCCTTTTTTTTTCCCAGGAGGTGCGCCGTTACCTGGACGGCCATTCCCACATGCCCATGCGCATTGAAATACGCATGAAGAAGCTGAATTCCAAGAGCTGGAGCTGGGTCCGCATCAACGGTCTCGCTCGCAGGGACAAGCAGCGCCGCCCCGTCATGCTGGTAGGGGTATGGGTCAACATCACCCGGCGGAAGACGGCGGAACTGCGCGCCGCGGAAGACAGGGACCTGTTCCACACCCTGATTGAGCACATTCCGGACAGCATTTATTTCAAGAACCGGGAATCGCGCTTCGTCCTGGCGAATACCGCCACGGCCAATAAGCTGGGCGTGCCCACGCCGGCTGACCTGACTGGACGGACGGACGATTACTTTTTCGATCAAACGATGTCCGATGTTTCCCGCAAGGAGGAGCTGGACATCATGGCTACCGGACGCCCCATCCGCGCCCGCCTCCATCATGAGACATGGCTTCACAAGGATGATTCCTGGAGCCAGATCAGCAAGTTTCCTTGGTATGGCCGCAACGGGGACCTGAAGGGCATCGTGGGCATTTCCAGCGACGTCACCAAGCTGGTGAAGACGGAGATCAAGGCCACGGAAACAGCCCGTATTCTGGAAGAGCGCAACAAGTCCCTGGAGAAGGAGATAGATTTGGCCCGGGAAATCCAGTTCGCCCTGCTTCCCTATGAGATTCCCTCCCGCTCCCATACGGAACACGGCCTGACGCGCCATGTGGATTTCCACCACATTTTCACTCCTTCAGAGGGGGTGGCGGGCGATTGGTTCGATGCCTTTCCCGTGGGCAATTCCGGCGTAGGCGCCATCGTCTGCGACGTGATGGGCCACGGCATCCGCGCCGCCCTGATCGCTTCCATGCTCCGCGGCCTGATGGAGCAGTTGTCCCATCTGGCGGACAATCCGGCGGCCTTTTTGTCTTCCCTCAACCACCAGCTTGCCAAAATTCCTGCAACGGGCGAATACCACGATGTTCGCCTCCGCCGTTTATATTTACCTGGATTTGGAAACCGGCGTCATGACCGCCTCCACGGCCGGGCACCCGCATCCCATTATCCTGGGGCCGGACGGAGTTGCCCGCAAGATGCCGCTGCCCAGGGGCATTGCCCTGGGGCTGCTGGATGACGCCACGTACCAGAACGCCCAGTTCCCCCTCCTGGCAGGTTCCCGCGTCCTGATGTATACGGACGGACTGACGGAAGCCGCCAATTCGGAAGGGGAAGAGCTGGGCGTGGAGAGGCTGATCGATTATTTCAATAATTCATCCCCCAAGAGCACCAAGGATTTTGTCCATCAGGCCCTTACCTGCGTAGCAAAATTCACCGGCTGCACCAACCAGGCCGACGATATCTGCATGCTGGGCATCAGCTATTCCGAACACGAGGCAAAGCCGGGGCATTAACAAACCCGGTTCTTCCCTTTTCCGGATATTTACCTCCTTCCTCCTTTTTTTTGCTGGGGAAAACTCCACATTCCGTCCGCCTGAAAAACAGGAATCATTCAAGCAGGAAGGCCCTTTCCCGGAAGGACGGTCTGCCAAGTTTTCCTTTTTCCCTGAAGAGTCCTGCCGGCAGGGAGGCACATTCTCCCTGCAAGGCCGCAGATGATTCCCGCCAGGAGAAAAACGGCAGAAGCGGCTTTCAATTTTCCCGCAGGACCGGAATACGCCTGCTCTCTTTTCAGTAAAACAGGTTCAATAACTGCCTTTCCAGCCTCTCCCAAGCCGCATTCCGGAATTCCCGCCGCCAGGAACTTCCCGAATCGCATCTTCCTGACCAATTCTTAAAAGCCAGCGGAATACGGGACGGCAGTTTTCCCATGCCGCCAAATGACAAGGATCCGTCAGGTTGCCTCAGGACAATCATCCGGAGAGAATTTGAAGTTGCGCCAGAACGGAACGCTCAGCATCCAGATGGAGAACAAGGCTTCCAGCCCTCCCGCCATGATGATCGTCGCCTGGACTCCCCAAACATCCACCACGGCTCCCCAGCCCATGGCCGCCAAAGGCTGCACCCCAATCGTAACGATGCTGAACAGCCCCAGAATGGCAGATTTGCGTTCCGGCGGCGCCAGAAGCTGCACGGCGGATGAAGAGGTGACAAAGAGGGAAGAAGTAGCCAGACCGGCAAAGAAGAAGCAGAGGGCCTGTATTTCCACCACGGGAATGATGCCGGCCACGCATAATGCGCTCCCCATCCACAGCGTGCCCGAGGAGAGCTTGGCCCCCACCCTGTCGCTTTTGCGCGCAAACGGCAGGACAAAGAGGATGCTCACCATGGCACCGGCTCCGACCGCTCCCAGAATGAGGCCGGTATTCCTGGGGTTCCCGTGCATCAATGCCGGAACAATCTGGTAAAGGGATTGCCCGCAGATGTTCTGAATGAGCGCGCTGATCATGATGAAGAGCAGGCTGCGCGTAGAAAGCACCGCCTTGAGCCCGGAGGCCTTTCTTCCGGCCCCGCGCTGCTTTTTAGGGGCGGAGGTATCCGCAACGCGTCCTTTCAGAGCTACCAGGCAGCCTACCAACGGCAGGCTTGCCACGACATTGCCGCCAAAGGCGGTTCCGGCCCCCATTCCGCAATGATGTAGCCGGCCAGCGCCGGACCTACGGCGCGGCACGTGTTGAATACCAGGGAGTACATGCCCACGGCCTCCTGCAACTGCCTGCGCGGGATCAGATCGCCCACAAAAAGCCTGCTGCGTGGGAAAGCCCACCGTCTGGTTGACGCCCATGACCAGCCCGGCGGCATACAAGTGCCATAGCTGGAGCATATCCAGCATCGTCAGCAGAAACAGGGCTACGGCCACCAGCCATTGGACGCATTGCACGGCTATGAGCAGTTTTCTCCTGTCAAAACGGTCTCCCAGCCCGGCCAGCAGCATGCCGCCCAGAAAGAAAGGGAGCGCGTTCAGGGCGGCCAGGAAGCCCACCGCCGTGGCGGAGCCGCCGGAAATGTCGTATACAAGAATGCCCATGGCCGTCACCTGCAGCCACATCCCGATCAGGGCGGCGGCCTGCCCGGACCAGAAGATTTGCAGGTTCCTCACCTGAAGGGGCTTGAAAAAGCCCAGCCAGTCATTCAGCCATTTCATCAGCTCCGCCATCCTAGCCCCCGCCGCCGGAACCGTCCAGACGCGAGTGCGGCAACGGAAGCCCTCATAATCCCGGAACCTTTTTATTCCTCCGCGGTATAGCAGGCAGGGTAGTCCTTGGAAGGCAGCCAGACGGGAAGGTCTTTCATTCTGTCCGCGGCGCGTTCGGAAACCGGCATGCGCCAGATTTTAAAGAAAGGCCCCATGTTCTTTCCCGTGACCTTGGAGAAGGCGTTCATGACCCATTCCCATTTCTTTTCATCACTCAGCTTGCCGTTGTCGTACGGCTTGTCATGGAATTGAAAGGCCACCTGCCGGAAAGCGTCAAATCCCAGATAGTACATCAGCTCCACCCAGAAGAAGAGCTGTACCTTGTTGGGCGCTTCATTGTAGGTCTGGTCGCCGGAGAAGTATTTTTTCATCTCAGCGCTCATGCCGTACGGCCCCATGCCGCCGCCCCAGCAGGATTCAAAGTTTTTCCCGGTGCCCATTACCTCGCAGACCATGGAGAAGATGTTGACGGATATTCCGTCTGGCCCTCCATCGTAAACGGAGGCGACTGGTGGTTATGCCCCAGTTCATGCCACAGCTATTTTCCAGTTGTTCGGCCCATTGTTCCGGAGTGGTCTTCCCCATGACGAACAGAGGGGCCGGCACGGCTCCGGAAATCTGAACCTTGAATACTTTTCCCCGTTTGGAACGCTGGCCCACATTCACGTAAACCAGGCCGCCCATCGGGTTCACCATTTTCACGCGGCCCCGGTCCGCCGGAACCTGCATGGTTATTTCCGGAACCCTTTTCCATTCATCCAGCTTGTGCAGGCTGTCCGTATGGCACCCTATGCGCACGCTGACCGTGCTGTCCTTGGGCGCGCCGGACAGAAAAGGGAGATTTCCCCCTCCGGGGGAGCATACAGTCCCGTACTGTGCCAGCCGCCGATGTTGGAATCTATTTCCACCGTCCTTCTTACCGTCTGGGCCCCGTCCTCCGGAACGCCGGGAAAATCCTTCGCCGCCGGGCACGCCTTCAGGGAGGAAAGCTCGGCGTCCTTCCATTCCCGGCATTTTTCCAGAAGCTCCTGCATGCGCCGGGTGTCATTACCTCTTTTTCCACGGAGCGGCACCCGCAGGAAATTCCTCCATTCCCGCCATTTTTTTTCGCCTTGTCCCAGGAAAACGCCCTTCCGGTTCAGGCTCATCTTCTTCCACAGGGATGTTTTCCTCCTGCCTGCGGGCCTGTTCCTCACGTTCGCGCCGTTCCAGCTCCTCCCTCCTCTTCTTTTCCTTCTCTTCGCGTTGAGCCTGCTCCCGGAGCTTTTGAGCCGCTTCCGCAGCCTGCCGTTCCTTCTTTTCCCTGGCTTCCTCACGCGCCTTTTGCTCTGCCTGCCTCTCCTTTTCCTTCTTCTCCCTGATTTCCCGCTCACGCTGCATTCTCTGTTTTTCAGCGGCTTCCCTGGCCTTCTTCTCCTTCATTTTACGCTCGGCAGTCAATTCCTGGGCAGCTTTCCTTTTTGCCAGGTTATCCTGGTACAGATAATATCCGGCGCCCGCGCCGCAAACCAGCAGAAGCACTAAAAACCAGCCTACGGCGGAACCTCTGGAGACGCTTCGGGTAAAAGAAGGAATATTCATGTGATCGGAATTCGGAATAAATCGTCATTATTTCTGCATCGCAGACATTTCTTGTCAATACGATTCTTCCTTTTCCGCGGGAGCTTTCATGGAAAGAACATTCCGGAAACCGATTTTCCCCGCATCCGGCGTCCCCCGTTTTTCAAGCGTCCGCTTCCGGAACCTCCGCCTTCATCCCGAAATGGGGGAACGCGCCATGCATCAGGCCGTCCAGCACGCCGCGGGTGCGCGGTTCCGGGCTGATGTATCCATGGCCGCAGGCTACCATGGCTTTCACTTCCTCCGCCGCATTGGAGGGACAGCACCGGAACGCTTCCGGCAAATGGCGCATGGCGTCCAGGTCGTTGTGCCCGTCTCCGAAGATGGCCGCATGGACGGGAGGCACACCGAACCGTGAGGCTACAAAAGCCAGGGAAGTCCCCTTGTTGTAGTCGCGGTGGCTGAAACGCAGGTAGGGCCCAGCCCTCTGCGTGACGATTTCATCATACGGTCCAACCGTGTCCTGAATGACGCAGGAGACGTCATCCAGCCCGCAGGCATCGTTCACCACCAGGGAAAAAGCGTCATTGGTCTGCCTGCGGAGTTCCAGCCCGGAGAACCGGTGTTCCAGATGGTCCATCAATGATTCCAGCATTCCGCCGTAACGGGTGAACAGGTCGTCATGGGCCACGGAGCAGGCATCGTTCCACGGAACGCCGGGCATCAGCCGCCCTTCCGCATCCGCCAGATGAACGTTCCGTTCCATCGTCACCGTAAAATCCGGGGCAAACGCTTCCGGATTACCCTGGAACATGTCCATCAGCCCTTCCCGCAGGTAAACGGGGTCCCTCCCCGTATTGATGCCCCAGAGCACGCCGTACCGCGCCCGGAGTCCACGCATGGTTTTGAAAAAAACGCGTCTTTCCTCCGCAGGGCCCCCCAGCGTGAACAGGGTATCGTCAAAGTCAAAGGAGAAGAGATACCGGGGCAGTCCGGGCCTGGGCAAGGCACGGACCGGCAGAAAACGCATCAGTTCCATTTCAGGCCAGTCCTCCCTTCACCGCGGCGCGCCTCTCCGCATGCACGACGGGTTCCGCCAGCGGAATATCCTCCTCCACCGGCTCCGCCGAGGGAATGTGTTCTTCCACGGGTTCGGCGGAAGGAATGGTTTCCGGAACGGGTTCCGCCTCAGGGATGACTTCCTGCCGCGGCGCAGGCTTCTCCCGGCGTCCCGGCGCAGCGGGAGCGGGACGGGCTGCCGGGACGGCAGACGGCGGACGCGCCGCAGGGGCCGTTTTCCTTTCTCCTGCGGAAGCGGGGATTCTGGCCTCGGCTCCCACGCCGGCCCGCACCTGGCGGGCAATGGGGGTATTCATATCCACCGCATACGTGACGGGCAGGCTTCCGGCGGGAATTTCCTCTCCGGCTTGCGCATGTGGATTTCCACCCTGCGGTTGGCAGCCTGGGCATTCCGGTCCCCCTTCGTGGAGACTACCGGGCGGGAGGCCCCGCAGGCGCGTATGTAGAGCCTGCATTCCCCGTTCGGGCGCGTCAGGGCAATGCCGTTGTCCTTCAGCCACTGGCGCACGGCATTGGCCCGCATCAGGGAGAGCACGGCATTATATTCTCCGGAACCGAAGCTGTCCGTATGCCCCTCCACAATGAAAATCGTGTCCGGGTTTTTCATCATCAGCCCGGCGAGCTGAAGCATGCTGAGGCGCGCGGAATTTTTCATCACCGCCTTGTTGTATTCAAACAGAAGGTCCGCGCCCAGCCTGCTGTAACCGCTGTCCTTGCCCAGGGAGGACTGGGCCATCAACTGGGAAAGTGATTTACTGCCGTCCGGCAGATGGGAATCATCCTGGCCGCCAGCCCCTTGAGTTTGTTGTTGTACCATTCGTCCGGGTTGACCATGTCCGGCTCCGCCGTCTTGATAGTCGCCGGGCTGGCGGAAGTTTTCAGCATCTCGGGCGGAGAAGGTTCAGGCAGTCCCTTCGCGACGGCATTCATGTCCACCTGCGGCATTTTGGGGGCGAGGGATTCCGGCGGGGACGGAGTAACCGGATCGGCGGAAAAGCTGGTTTCCCCCGGAGCGATCACCACCTGTTCCGGCAGCATGTCCTCCAGGTCCGGCAATTCCGGCGGCACTTCCTCAAGCTGCTCGATATCCGGTTTTTCAACCACTTCCGCCACATCCGGTGCGGGACGGTCGTCCGCTTTCAGCACGATTTTCTCAGGCAGCGGCTTCCGGTCCTCCTGACCCGCGGGTGCCTTGTGCACATGAATGCCCAGGTCAAACCAGCTCAGAACGATGAAGCCCAGGTAGTGCACCAGCACGGCGGCAAGAAGGGCCCCCACCGCCACGGCGGCAAGATGGCGCGGCGCAGGCAGGATGAAACGGCTGCGCCTGCGGCGGTTCTCGCGGAGTTCACGGGTGTTTTCCTGATTGGCACTCACGGGATCATCAGCAAAAGGAGAGGCACGGTTCATGAACCGGAAGGAGCGGTGCCCGTAGCAGGTGCACTGTAGGTTTCATGGGACAACACCCTGGGCATGGGCATGCGCGTATTCTCATGAATCCATTCCGCAATGCCAGCCTGCAACTCGTCATCCCCGGCATAGACGTTGACCTTGTAGGTTTTCTCAAATTTCTCCCCCTTTTTTCCTTCAATGGAATGGAGGAAGGTCCGCTCCCGGGTGCCGTAGGGCTCGCCTTCCCGGATGGATTCATAAAGTTGTTTTTTCTCGTTTCTCAGGGAGTCGTAAATGCTCAGGCAATCCTCCAGCGTGGAGAAGAAGTACTGGTTCGTGCAGACCACCATGACGGGATAATCCAGTTTCAGGGCATCGTCTACGGGAGCCACGTCAAACGTACTGAAATCCGCACGCCAGTCAACGCCGGCATCCAGCAGCCAGTACGCGGCATAACACAGGGGCTTGCCCCAGTCCTGCTCCATTTCCCGGACGGCCACGGTTTTCAGGGAAGGGAAGCAGTCCATGCTGACCATGCAGCGGATGCGGGGATCTTCAGACGCGGCTTTCAGCAGCACCGCTGCCCCAAACCCCTGCCCTACGGCGGCCACGGGCGGCAATCCCCCCTGTTTCCGGGATACGGCGTCCAGCAGAGCCGTTACGTCCGCATATTCCTTCAATCCGTACGTGCAGAATTTCCGGGCGTCGTTTTTCCCGCGCGGATTCCATACCAGGCACGTGTAACCGGCTCCGGTCAGTCCTTCCGCCAGCGGCAGGGAGCCTTTCACCCCCTGGTCCCAGGAGGTGGCTATCACCACCAGCTCCGGCTTCGCCTCCAGATGCGGCATTCTTCCGCGCAGTTTCAAGGTATCCCGCACGCGGCTCTGGCGCGGGGACAAGGCCTCCGGACGCCCCGGACGCACCAGATAGCCTTCAATGGCGGTACCGTCGGCGGAGACGGCTTCCACCGGCTCCATCACCAGGGAATCCGCAACGGGAGAAGCGGCGGGTTCATCCGCCCCCACGGGAACGAGCAACGGAGTGGACACATACCACGCAAACCACACCAGGACGCCCACTGCTGCCAGAAGGAGCAGAAGAAACAGTTGAACAAGACGTTTGAACATGGAAAAGCTGTACCCGGAAAGCGGTTGTCGGGAAGATTTTATCCCATCCTGTCTACGTTGACAACACTCAACTTCTATCAGGAGAATATCTTCCGCACGCCATTCCGGCCCGCATGGAGCCGTGCCGCACCGCCCTCCGCTGGACAGGCGCGGGCGCACGGACATGCGGTTCCGGCAAGCCTCCGTCCCTGCCCGGCGGCCAAATAACGCTTTATTTCCCGCCCCCGATCTGGCATCCTTGTCCCACCTTACTTTTTCATGGCAATCCAGGCCCGACATTTCCGCCAATGGTTCGCATTCCTCCTCCTGCTTGCGCTGGGAGGAACGGCGGCCTGGTTCCTGATGCCCCGGGAATGGTCCCAGATGCAATGGGAAATTCCCGGCACGCCGTCCGAATATCCCCTTGCCCAGCTTCTGCGGCCCTGGCTCATTCTCCTGGGCTGTTTCCTTCCGGCGCTGGGGATGCTGCTGTACAACCGTTCGGGCATCCTGGACAGGTATGTGGCGCGTACCTGGTTCACGGCTTTCATCATGTGCACGGCCATCCTCACGCTGATTTACATCATCGGCGATTTTGCGGACAATGTGGGGGACCTGATGAACCTGGACTCCCCCCTGGCGGGCACCTTCCGCTTCTACCTGAGCCAGCTGCCCATGATTCTGAACCTGATCCTTCCCTACACCCTTCTGCTGGGAACGCTCTGGGCGCTTACCAAGCTTTCCTCATCCTCGGAAATCACCGGCATGCTGCAATCCGGGAGATCCCTGCTCCGGATCAACGCCCCGGTCATCATCGGCGCCGTCTTTGCGGCCATCTACTTCGGCATCTTCGGGTTTCACTGGGCTCCCAATTCCACTCTGTACAGGAAATTGATGTTTTCCTCCCTGAGCCAGAATAAAAATGACGACGCCTCCCGGAGCACCATCTACAAGAACGACGCGGAATCCCGCATCTGGTACCTCGGCGACCCTCCCGGAATAGACTCCCCCGGCGAGCCGTTCAGGCAGGTGCGCGTGGAACAGTTCAGCGCGCCCGGAAAGATGGAGTACGAGCTGTTTGCGGATGAAGCCATGTGGGACCCGGCTTCCAGAACATGGACATTCCGGCAAGCCATCAAAAGGAATTATTCCCAGGAGGAACCCCGCCAGCTGAACGACGTGCCCGTGTTCGCCGGGCAGGAATACCAAACGTTGAAAGAGCATTATCCAGAGACTCCCTGGCAGTTGATTTCCCCCAACGTCCGCGTGGATACCCAGGGCACTCCGGCCCTCCAGGAAATCATCAGGTCCGGCACGACAAACGCCAAGTACCTCAGAAGCCTGCAAACGGAATGGCACGTCAGGATAGCCCGCATGTTTTCCTGCATTATCCTGACATTCATCGCCATTCCTTCCGCCATCACGTTCCAGCGGCGCTCCGCCATGTCCGGCATCGGCATTGCGCTGTTCCTGGCGGCGGCCATGCTGTTCCTGTATGAGTTTTTCCCCACGCTGGCCTCCGCAGGCTACCTCCCCACCTGGCTGGGGGCGTGGATGCCCAACATCATTTACACCATCATCGCCATCCGCCTGTTCCAGACCAAGCTGGCCCACAGAAGCTTCATGGAGATGCTGAGAGGCTTGAAAAAGACACCCGTCCATGACCAACCCTGACCACCTTGACGACTCCCTGGCAGCCGTCCGGAAAGCCCGCGAACTGCTCCACCGGGCACGCGCCGTGATTTTTGACTTTGACGGGCTGCTGGTGGATACGGAATACGCCATTTATTCTTCCTGGGAACGCGTGTTCGCATCCTGCGGCCACGCCCTCCCCCTGGATTTGTTCAACCAGTGCCTGGGGAGCGGCTACACCCACGAACCCCGGGGAGCATCTGGAACAACTGACGGGCCGCACCTTCGACTGGGAAGCCGTCAACGGCCGCCGCCAGGAGGAAATCGTCCGCGACCTGGAGCACGCCGGCCTTCTGCCAGGAGCCTGCGAACTCATCCGGAGCCTGGCGGAAGCCGGAACGCCCATGGGCGTGGCCTCCAGCTCTTCCCACCGCTGGGTGGACGGCTGGCTGAACAGGCTGGACATCATGCCCTATTTCCAGACCGTCGTCTGCCGTGACGACGGCCTTCCCGTCAAACCGGACCCGGCCCTGTTCCTGAAGGCTGCGGAAAACCTGGGCATGCAGCCGGCTGAATGCCTGGTGCTGGAAGATTCCCAGAACGGCACCACCGCCGCGCACCGCGCAGGAATGCCCGTCATCTCCATCCCGAACCGGGTGACGGAGCAGGCGGATTTTTCCCCTGGCAACCAGTAAAATCCGTTCCCTGGCGGAACTTCTTTAGGGAATTCGGGGAATTCCGCCTTCCATTCCGTTACGCTTGTTTCTTGACGGAATTCCTTTCATGCCTTATGTAAGGAGAATGGCTTCCCAACGTACCCCATTATATCACTACCGCGTCAAAGACAAGATTGTGGGCCCCTATCTGCCTGACAGACCTCCACGCCCTGCTTGTCTCCAAGAAAAATTCTTCCGGACACCATGATCCGGGAGGAACATTCCCAGTGCTGGATGCCGCTCGCAACGGAGCTGCGCCGCCAGGAGCGCCTGGCGCGCCTCAGGGCATCCGCCTTCATGCTTTCCTGCCGCCCTCCTAAAAGCTGCCTCCTGTTTTACATCATTGCCCTTCTCCTTCTGTCCTGCGGCGTGGCGCATTCCATCATGCTCCACACCATTCTTTACATGGAAGTGCTGTTCGTGCCTGCCATAGCGTTTTTCATGGGAAAGATGCTGATGTACATGCACCTTCTTACCGGAGGCATGAGGAAAATGCCCGCCCAGGAACCGGAACGCTGACCAGACGCAAACATTTTCCTCCTCTCCGCTCTCTCCCCTGCAGCCTATGAGCCCGATACCCGCCAGAGCAACGCTCTACCATTACCGCACCGATGAGAAAACCGCCGGTCCCGTCAGCAAGGAAGTGATCGACACGCTGGCGGCAGCCGGCAAGCTTCCGTTTTCCACCACCATGGTCAGGAAAGAAGATTCCCGGAACTGGGTCCCCCTTTCCGCCATTCTGCAGAGGCGGATTAAATTCAAGGCGCTCCAGCCTTCAAAGAAGGAGCAGCCTTCCATCCGCATCCTGTTTTACGCAGCGGCAACCCTCTTTTTCTGCTTTGGCATCGTGATATTTTTCCTGACGAACCATGCCGAACTGGAAGTAATCATCCTGATTCCCTGCATCCTCGTTTTCATGGGCAAGCTTTATGCTACGTCCACACGCTTGTGGAAAAGTGCGGCATTACCGCTGCTCCCGGCAGGGAATAAGAGCGCGGCGGAACGTCCGCCACCGTGTTGCACCCGGGCCGGGACGCCGTGCCGTCGGATAACTTGAAATAAAGAACCGCCGGGACCGTTGAAGATCCGGCGGTTTGAAAATTACTGTTACGGAGAATTATTTATTTAATTCCGCAACGGCGGCTTCCAGGCTGGGCACATCTTCGATGGAGATGACGGTGGCATCCTTGCAGATGCGGCCCATCATGCCGGCCAGCGTCTTGCCCGGTCCCAGTTCAATGAAAAGGCGGTGGCCCTGGTCCACCAGCTTCTGCATGGAGGCCGTCCAGCGCACGGAGCCGCACACCTGGTGCTCCAGCACATTGCGGATGTCGTCCGGCCCTTCCACCACGCGGGCTTCATAGTTGCAATAGACGGGCATGGAAGGCGTGCCGAAGGAGACATTCTTGAGTTCCTCCGCCAGCTTCACCATGGCGCTGTGCATCAGGCGGGAATGGTAGGCTCCCGCCACATTGAGCTTCTTGGCGATCTTGCAGCCGGCAGCCTTGGCTCCGGCAATGGCCTTGTCCACGCCTTCTTCCGTGCCGGAAACGACCGTCTGGCCGGGGCAGTTGAAGTTGGCAACGTCCACGTCGCATTCCTGCGCCAGCTTGATGACGTTTTCATCCGTCCCGCCGATCATCGCGGCCATGGTGCCCTTCGTAGCGTTGCAGGCTTCCTCCATGAACGCGCCGCGCTTCTGGACCAGGCGGAGGCCTTCTTCAAAGGTATAGGTTCCGGCAGCGGCATGAGCCGTGAATTCACCCAGGGAAAGGCCGGCGGCAGCCACGGGATTCAGGGAAGGCGCCAGCTTCTTCAAGACGGCCAGGCAGGCCAGGCCATGCACGTAGAGAGCGGGCTGGCAGTTGCAGGTGCGGGTCAGTTCTTCGCCGGGGCCTTCAAACATGATGGAGGAGAGGGATTCCCCAAGCGCCTTGTCCGCCTGCTCAATCAGGGCCCTGGCTGCGGGATACTGGTCATACAAATCTTTGCCCATGCCTACTTTTTGGGCACCTTGTCCGGAAAAATAATACTGCGTCCATAGTTGAGGCTGAATTATACCGTTCCGGCAGGAAAGAAGCAAGAGCGATCTTGCCACCGCACTTCCGCCGTAATCTCTTTAACGCCAATATGAATAGAAAATCCGCCCCGGTCTCTGCGAGAGGCCGGGGCGGATAGTTAAGCCTGATGTGTCAGGGAACGGCCTTAGGCGGTTGCTTCCGTGGTTGCGGGAGCTTCTTCCTTTTCAGCCGTTTCGCGGGGCAGATCGATGATTTCAATCATGGCCACGAGGGCGGAGTCCGTCAGACGCTGGCCCAGCTTGACGATGCGGGTATAGCCGCCCTTGCGTTCCGCGCAGAGGGGAGCGATTTCATCAAACAGGCGCTTGACGGCGACCGTGTTGTGAATGGTGGCGGTAGCCAGGCGGCGGGAATGCACGTCGCCGCGCTTGGCGAGCGTGATCAGCTTTTCTACATAGGGACGGAGAGCCTTGGCCTTGGCCAGGGTGGTGGTGATGCGTCCGTTGAGGATGAGGCTGCATGCCTGGTTGGCGAGCAAAGCCCTGCGGTGAGAAGCGTTGCGCTGAAGCTTGGAGGTTTTTACACCGTGTCTCATGATGATATTTTTCTATGTGTGTTGGTTTTGTGAGATTTAGTCGTCGTCGTCTTCGATGTTGGCGGCAATCAGGTCTGCCAGGCCCACGGGGCTTTCCTCTTCCAGACCCAGGCGCGGCTTGGCCTGCGGCACGGGACCGGTAAGCAGGGAGGGATCCACCTGAACACCCAGGGAAAGGCCCAGTTCCAGCAGCTTGTCCTTGATTTCGTTGAGGGACTTCTTGCCGAAGTTGCGGTACTTGAGCATTTCGCTTTCGCTCTTCATGGCGAGCTGGCCAACGGTGGTGATGTTGGCGTTGTTGAGGCAGTTGGCGGCGCGCACGGAAAGCTCGATTTCGTTGACGCTCATGTTGAGCAGCTTGCGCAGGCGGGCCGTTTCCTCGTCCTGGACGGCGGAAGGAGCTTCAAAGTTGACCTGCTTGTCATCATAGTTGACGAAGACGTCCAGGTGGTGGCGCAGAATGGCGGAGGCCTGGAGCATGGCGTCTGCGGGGGGAGATGCGCCCGTCCGTCCATACTTCAAGGATCAGCTTGTCGTAGTCGGTCATCTGGCCCACACGGGTATTCTGCACGGAGTACTTCACGCGGGTGACCGGGGAGAAAATGGAGTCGATCGGGATCACGCCAATGGGCATGTCCGGCACCTTGTTTTCGTCGCCGGTGGCAAAGCCGCGGCCCACGCGCACCTGGAATTCGCATTCGAACATGGTGTCCTGGTCCAGGGTGCAGATGATTTGATCGGGATTGACCACCTGGTAGGTGGTGTCGTCAGTGATGTCGGCGGCGGTCACGACGCCCTGCTTGTGCACGCGCAGGGAGAGCAGGCGCGGTTCCTTGCCGTTGTGCTTGAACTTGACCTTTTTCAGGTTCAGCACGATTTCCGTCACGTCTTCCACCACGCCGGGCAGGGAGGAGAATTCATGCTGTGCGCCGGCGATGCGGACGGAGGTGATGGCGGCGCCTTCAAGTGAACCCAGAAGAACGCGGCGCAGGGAGTTGCCAAGCGTATGGCCGTAACCGTTTTCAAACGGTTCCGCCACGAAGGTCAGATGATTCGCATCATTCGGGTCTTCAATTTTTTCAGACGGCTGGGGACTTCAACGCGGGCCAGCGTGGTAACGGCGGTTTCTTCTGCAGTAGTGGTTTCGTTTTCCGACATAATCGTATGTAATGTACCGGGTTTCCCCTCAGCACGGGCATGGCGGGCAATCCGCCTGAAGGACCTACGGCATGTTTTGGAAACGCCCGTGCGGGGAGCAATTTAACGATCTGTTTTCAACAATCAACTCTTATCATGTCCGCCGGCAAATTTTCTGTGACTTAACGTGCGTCATCTGGCATAGTGGGGCAAACCTATATACCAACTCATGAAGCATCCTGATTTTTTTGGACAACAGGGATTTTACGGGGAAGACAAGAAGCGCCCCTCCACCATGTCCATGGACACCAGCTACCAGGCTCTGGAAGGAGTCGTCAAAAAACTTTCCGAAATAGCCTCCACCAGGCACGATCCCCGTTACCTCCAGGAGTATATCAAGACGGGCATCAATATGGCGCAGTCCGACGCCTCCGACCACGATTTTACCGTCCTGATCCGTTCCGGGCGGGAGATGTACCGGGCCAACTGCGTTTTCGCCCCGTACCGCCACATCCGCAAGATTTCCGTGTTCGGCTCCGCGCGCATCAGGAATGACGAGCCGGCGTATGAAACGGCGCGGGAGTTCGCCAGGGAAGCCAGCGAACACGGTTACATGGTCATTACGGGTGGCGGACCGGGCATCATGCAGGCGGCCAATGAAGGAGCCGGCGAGCAACGCTCCTTCGGCCTGAACATCACCCTGCCGTATGAGCAGACCTCCAACCACGTGGTAGCCCACAGCGACAAGCTGATCAATTTCTATTATTTCTTTGTCAGAAAGCTGAATTTCGTAGCGGAAAGCGATGCCATGGTGGCGTTCCCCGGCGGCTTCGGCACCATGGACGAGGTGTTTGAAACCCTCACCCTGATCCAGACGGGGAAGGCCACCATTTACCCGATCGTCCTTCTGGATTCCCCCGGCAAGACTTTCTGGCTGAACTGGCTGGCCTTCATCCGCGTGGAACTGGTGGATTCCGGCCTGATTTCCGCGGATGACCTGCACCTCATCCACGTCACCAAGAATCCGGCGGAGGCCATGGAGCACATCGACCGCTTCTACCGCATTTTCCACTCCTACCGTTTTGTCAGGGACGCCATCGTCATCCGCCTGAACACGCACCTGCCCGCCCAGTGGGTGGAGCACCTGGAACGGGATTTTTCAGACCTGATCCTGCCCGGGGGAAGAATGGTCCAGAGCGGACCGCTCCCGGATGAGGCGGACGAACCCCACCTGGACCAGCTGCCACGCCTCATTTTCCCCATCAAACGCGGCAATTACGGCAGGCTGAGGCTGCTGATTGACCGCATCAACCAGACGCCCAGCCGGACTTATTCCCCACCCTCCCATGTCTGACGCCCTTCCCGCGTGGCTGATTCCGCTGATTTTCGGCCTGATGGGAGCCTGCATCGGCTCCTTCCTGAACGTAGTCATTTACCGGACGCCGCTGGGCATCTCCGTCAATGATCCGGCGCGCTCCTTCTGCCCGGAATGCGAGGAACCCATTCCGTGGTACCTGAATATTCCGGTGCTAAGCTGGCTGGCGCTCCGGGGAAAATCCGCCTGCTGCGGAACGCGCATCAGCTTCCGCTATTGCTTCGTGGAGCTGCTTACGGCCCTGCTTTTCGCCGCCCTGGGGTGGAAGTACGCGGACGCCTCCGCGGGAGCCGCCATACTGCTCTGCCTGTGGACTGCCATGGCCATCGTCATCATGTTCATTGACGCGGAGCATCTGATCGTATTCCGTACCCAGGCGCTCATCGGCGCCGCAGCCGGAGTGGGAGCCTGTGCCCTTTACCCGTTTCTCCTGCCGGACAATGACGTCATGACCTGGACGGACGCCTTCACGGCCTCCGTGCTGGGGGGAATCGCCGGGTATGCCGCCATCAGGCTGGTGATTGAACTGGGCAAGCTCCTGTTCGGCACCTGGAAGCAGCACTTTGACGCTCCCGCTCCGTGGAGCCTGAAGGAGCCGGAATCCGACCGGGACGAGCTCCAGCTCATTATCAACGGACAGCCTCACGACTGGTCCATGCTTTTCCACCGGGCCACGGACAAGGCCGTCATTTCCGGGGGCTCCGTCACCATTGACGGGGAAACGCTCCCTCCCTGCTCCGTCATCCTGCGCCAGGACAGGATAGAGCTGGAGAACGGAGACGTTTTCCCGCTGGAAGACCTGGAAAGCGTGGAAGGAACCATGACGGATATTCGCGCGCAGCGGGAAGCCATGGGCTCCGGTGATGCCTGGATTCTGATGATGGCCGGATGCGTGGGCGGATGGCAGGGCGCGGTGTTCTGCCTTTTCCTCGGCTCCCTGCTGGGGATTGTGCAGGCAGTCGTTTCACGCATGGGGTTCGGCAGGAATCTTCCCTTCGGCCCCGCTCTGCTCAGCGCCGCCCTGATCTGGCTGCTGGGTGGCGACCAGTGGTGGCTGGCCTATCTCCGCTTCATTTCCGGAGAATAATTTTTCCCTCCATGACACGGCTGGACCGCAACCCTTCCGGGCTGCGGTCTTTTTTTACAGATTTATTTCATATTCAACAGCTTTACCATTCTGCACCCCGGCAGAAAAAAGGAAGCCCCGCAAAGGCTCCGGCCGCCCCTTTCCGGAGCACGCACGTTTTTATTTTGCAACCAGGACGAATTCCGGGGTTCATCCTAGCAAAGGGAGGCGTTTCCACCTGTTTGAGATATCACAGCGCGACGCCCCTTTCCGAAACGCATCAAACCTCACCACTCAAAGTTATGACCAAGCAAATGATTATCGCCGCGGCCTTTGCCGCATGCTCCGCGTTCGCTCAGGACGCGCCGCCGCCCCCCGCCCCGGACGCACCTTCCGACGCTCCGGAAATGCAGCCCCCCCCTGAAAGAAGGGGAGGCCCCCGCCACCGCGCCGGAGGCAGGGACCGCCAGGGCCCAGGTCCGGAACGGGCCAACCTCCAAATGAGGAGAATTGATCCCGGCATCATGATCATCGGGGAAGAACTGGTCATGGCCAAGTATGACACCGACAAGGACGGCAAGCTTTCCGACGAGGAAATAGCCGTTCTCCAGGCGGACGTCAAGAAAGCCCAGGAAGCCAGGAAGGCAGCCATCCTGAAGAAGTTCGACAAGGACGGCGACGGCAAGCTTTCCAAGGAGGAAAGAAAGGCCATGCAGGAAGAATGGCTCAAGGACCATCCGGAAGCCGCCAAGCGCATGGAAGAAATGAAGGCCCGCCAGGAAGCCCGCAAGGCCGAAATGCTTAAGAAGTATGACAAGGACGGCGACGGCAAGCTTTCCGACGACGAAAAGAAAGCCATCCGGGACGACTGGGCCAAGGACCATCCGGAAGCCGCCAAGCGCATGGAGGAAATGAAGGCCCGCCAGGAAGCCCACGCTGCCAACATGATCAAGAAGTTTGACAAGGACGGCGACGGCAAGCTTTCCCCGGAAGAATTGCAGGCTATCCCTCCCCATCACGGCCAGCCCGGCCCGCATCATGCCGCGCCCGGCGGTCCCAAGGGACCGGGTGCGCCCAAGATGGATGGCCCGCGCCGTCCCGGAGGCCCCAGGGCTGAAGGACCCCGCGCGCCCAGGGGACCGGAAGGACGCAGAGGCGGTGAAGGACGCCGCGGAGACGGTGACCGCGGTCCCCGCGGCAACCGTCCGGACGGCCCCCGCCCCCAGCTTGATCCCAACCGCGCCCCCATCATGGCGGCCGGCTGGATCCTGATTGAGGAAAAGTATGACGCCGACAAGGACGGCAAGCTGAATGAAGCTGAAATGGCACAGCTCAACGCTGACGCCTCCAAGGCTCTGGAAGCGCGCCGTTCCGCACGCAGGGAAGCCAGGAAGGCAGCCCGCGGCAATAACGACATGCCTCCTCCCCCCGCTCCGGTCCAGGAAGAAGGGGATGATGAGTAAGTTCACCCGCAGAAACGCATAGCAGAAACAGAGAGACGGCCCCGTCTGCCTTACGGCAGGCGGGGTTTTTCTTATCAGGGAAAAGGAATTAGGGGTTATAGGGAACTTTAGGGATTATAGGGAATTCCCATCATCACCCCTCTTACCCCTCTTACCCCTCTTACCCCTCTTACCCCTCTTACCCCTCTTACCCCTCTTACCCCTCTTACCCCTCTTACCCCTCTTACCCCTCTTACCCCTCTTACCCCTCTTACCCCTCTTACCCCTCTTACCCCTCTTACCCCTCTTACCCCTCTTACCCCTCTTACCCCTCTTACCCCTCTTACCCCTCTTACCCCTCTTACCCCTCTTACCCCTCTTACCCCTACCCCTCTTACCCCTCTTACCCCTCTTACCCCTCTTACCCCTCTTACCTAGCAAACTCTCGGACTTACTTAACCCTTCCCCTTCCTTCCACCAAGAAACAGACCGGGGGAGGCATGCGGCCTCCCCCGGTCAGAGTTAACGAATCAATTTCCTGCCGCGCCTCAGGCTCCGGCCTTCATGGCCTGCTTGACTTCCTCATGCAGCCCGTGCTTCCGGGAGAAGAGGAGGGCCGCCGGAGAGGCGATGAAAATGGAGGAGTACGTGCCGATCAGAATACCTGCGGAAATCGTCCAGGCGAAGTCCTCCATGGAAGGGCCGCCGAAGAAGTACAGGCACACCAGCACGGCCAGTGTGGAAAGGGAGGTCAGAATGGTGCGGGAAAGCGTCTGGTTGATGGCTTCATTCATGATTTGGGACGCGCTTTCATTCGGGTCCGAGAAGCGGAGGAATTCGCGAATGCGGTCAAACACGATGATTTTGTCATTGATGGAATAGCCGGCCACCGTCAGCAGCGCGCCGATGTGGATGACGTTCAGCTCAGTGCCGCTGATGATCACCAGCCCCAGCACCAGCAGGACGTCATGCGTCAGGGCGATGACCGCGCCGATGGCGAAGGTCCATTCAAACCGCACCGTCAGGTAAACCATGATGCCCAGAATGCCGAAGAAGAGTGCCCAGGCGGAAGTGATGAGCGTATCGTATCCCATGGACTGCCCGATGGTTTCCTCGCTGAATGGCGCGTTGTCCAGCACGGGGAACGCCTTGTCCAGGGCCGTGGTAATGGCCGCCTTGTCCAGGGCGTTGTCGGAGAAGTTGATCAGGATGTTCACCTTGCTGCTGTCCGTGGATTCCGCCACTTCCTGCACAGTGGCTTTCTGGGTCAGGGCCAGCTTGTTCACGACACCTTCCACTTCCCGGAAGGAGATGTCTCCCTTGTTGACCAGGTAGGAGATGGAGGAACCGCCCGTAAAGTCCATGCCCAGGCAGTCCTTGCCCTTCATGGCCCCCACCACGATGCAGATGAGCAGCAGAATGGCGGACAGGGAGCAGGACCAGACCTTCTGGCCCATGAAGTTGATGTTGCTCTTCTTCTTGAAGAGATTCAGGAATTTAAGGTCCTTCATCATGCCGATGGTATCCGCCCAGTAGAACAGGACGCGGGTGACGAGAATCGCCCCGATCATGGAGGTGATGACGCCCACCGTCAGCGTAACGGCAAAGCCCTTGATGGTGCCGGTGGCCATCCAGTACAGGATGACGGCGGTAATGAGGGAGGTGATGTTGGAGTCAAAGATGGCGGAGAAAGCCTTGTCAAAGGAGTTGCGGATAGCCACGCGGAAGGGGCGCCCCATTTCCTTTTCTTCCCTCAGGCGTTCGTAAATCAGAACATTCGCGTCCACCGCCACGCCCAGGGTCAGCACGATACCGGCAATACCCGGCAGCGTCAGCTCAAACCCGAAGATGGACATGGCCCCCAGAAGAAGCAGGGCATTAATCGTCAGGCCCATGATAGCCACCAGACCGGCAAAGCGGTAGTAGATGATCATCATGATGAAGCAGAGAATCAGCCCCGTGATACCCGCGTATTCCCCCTGAAGGAGGGCCGTATGGCCCAGGGAGGCGGAGATTTCGCTGGCGGATTCAAAGTTGAGCTTGTTGGTGAGGGGTTGGAAAGCACCTTCGTCAGGGCCTCCGCCTCGCCGGGCGCATCCAGTCCGCTGATTTCAAAGCTTTTTGAAAGGATGGCCTGAACCGTGGGCGCGCTCTTGACCACGTCATCCAGCACAATGGCCATGCGGTCGTGGCCCAGCTGCATGCGGGAGGTCAGGTTGTACATCTTGTCCGCCCCCTCGTTGCTCAGGGTGACGTTGACATGGCCGGGACGGGCTAGGTCCACCCCGGCGCGCACAATGTCCTTGCCCGTCAGGGATTCACGTTTTTCCAGGAAGATTTTTTCCGTGACGTCCTCGTTTTTGCCGTTCTTGAAGGTGTATTCATACATCCTGTAGCCGGGAACGCGGATGCGGCCTTCCGCCACCAGTTCATTGTTGCGCGGATGGACGGGGAGAATCTGCAGCTTGGCCACCTTGGTCAGGATGGCCTTGGTTTCCTCGCGCTTGGCAGGGTCCGCGGCGGGAATCTGCACTTCAATGAGGTTCAGGTTGTCCTTTTTCTTCGGGCGGATGATGACGTCATTGGCTCCGGTGCTGTTGAGCCGTTCCGTCAGGATCACGCACGCCTGCTCCATGGCCTGGTCCGTCAGCGGAATGGGCTTGCCGTCATCCCCGATGTTCGGTTCCACGCTCAGCGTGAAGGAGACGCCCCCGGCAATGTCAATGCCGTATTTCAAGCCCTGCTGGAAGAGGGAGAACAGGGAAAAGGACGCAATGCCGATGATGAAGATCGTGCCGGCGTTGCGCTTGACCTTGTCCTGGTCGGAACCCAGGTACCAGAAAAACACACCCAGCAATACCAGACCGCCAATGAAAATGAAGAGAGGGTTGTTGAAGAGATCGTAAATAAACGCGAGAGGAGCGGACATTCCGCCAGCCGCGGGGAGAGTATCGGCAGATGCCAGGAGATTCATAGACATTTCAATCCGGATTGGGTGTGAGTAATACGGCAAGGGATTGTGGAGAAATTCGCCAGCAGGTCAAGCCTTCTGTGCGTGTACCCGTTAAGAGGAAGCCACCCCCTGCGGACCTCCGGAAAACGAGCTCCGCCGCGGGCATGAAAAACCCGGTTTCCCTGCGGAAACCGGGTTGAAAGAAGAATGGAAAAGGGGAAACGCCGGAGATTACATGCCTGCCACCGTTTCAACGGGAACGGGGGCGGGCGCCACGGGAGTGACGATCACGGGCGCGGAAAGGGGGGAGGAATCCGGAACGGGGGGGGAAGCGGGCATGGAAGGAGCATGGCCGGCGGCGGCGCGGCCGCGCCGGATGAGCTCGGAAACGGTCACCAGCTCATAACCGCGGTTTTTCAGCCCTTTCACAATGGCGTCTACAGCCGCCACCGTGGAGGCGTGGATGTCATGCACCAGGATGATGGAGCCGGGCTTGGCGCCGTTTACGGCGCGGGCGGCCACCACGGAGGAGCCGGGCTTGCGCCAGTCATTCGTGTCCACGTCCCACATGATGGTGGTGAAGCCGAAGCGCTGGCGGGCCCAGGAAGCTACGCCGGCGTTCGTGTAGCCGCCGGGGGGGCGCATGACCACGGGAACAATGCCGCAGGCGTTGCGGATGGCTTCATTGGTGCTCTGGAGCTGGGATTCCGCCTTTTCGCGGGATACCTTGCTCAGGTAGGCGTGGTTCCACGTATGGTTGCCCACTTCATGGCCTTCACTGACCATGCGGCGCACTACCTGGGGATGGGCTTTCACGTTGCAGCCCTGCATGAAGAAGGTTCCCTTGACATTGTTGTCCCGCAGGATGTCCAGCACCCTGGGGGTCAGCGTCCCGTGGGGACCGTCGTCAAAGGTGAGGGCCACCACTTTGTCCGGCACGGCCACGCGGCTGACCGTCACTCCCGGAATGCGGGGGGAAAGCGGGGTGTTGTTGTAGGACGGGCTCACGGACGGCACCTGCACGGACTTGGGGGGCAGCTTCACGGCGGGGCGGTCCGGCTTCTTCCCCGGAGCGGTCACGGGGGAAAGGGAGGTCTTCACCGGAGCGCCGGACTCCACCGGCTGCTCCTGATGCTGGGAACAGGCGGACAGCCCGAGCGCCAGGGCACATGCAAGGAATAAACGTTTCTTCATAACAGGTTTTTGGAGGATGTACGCCCATCCCGCCTTCTTGTCACGTCCTAAATCATCCATCCGTGCGGCATGAAAAAGAAGGAGGCTTCCCCTCCCTGGGAAGGGCGCCCGCGGGAACGAGGCGGGGGATTATTCCGGACTGTCCATGTCGATATAGCTGACGGATACCGTTCTGCGGGGATTGGAGGGATCCCGAACCTCCACCTTCATCCGTTTGAAAAACCAGGAGCCGTCCTTCAGCTTCATCACGGAATCAATCATGAACCTTTTAGCCAGTTCCCCGCGGCCGTCAATGCCGTCCACCTGCCACATGGCTCCGTTTTCCTTGTCAATCCAGACGCGCACCCAGGCATATTGCCCGACCTTGGGGTTCGGGTTCGGAATCTGGACAATCCAGCAGTCCCGGCCCTTCACCGTGCTCGCCGCGTCGTCCCGAACGATTTTGGCCTGGGGCCAGTACAGGTAGCGCATGGAAAGGTCCTCATACGTCACGTCCGTCCCCGCGATGGGCACCGCGTACTGGGCGACCGGCAGAACGCCTGCTTTCCCGTCCTTCCAGGAAAGGATTTCCTGGCCGCGGTCCTTGAATTTCAGGTCAAACCTGTTCCAGACGTTATTCAACTGGTACTGGAAGGCAATGAGGTTGCCGCGCAAGCTCATGGAAAAGGGAACTTTCACGCTGCGTTTGCGTATTTGCCCCTTGATGTCCTTGTTCTCCTGGAGGGTCGCCCCCTGGCGAACCCTTTTCAGCAGTTGCCCGGCATCCGGTACGGCCTGGGAAAATGAAGGAGCCAGGGAAAGGACCATGGCGGCCATCCCCGCGAAAAAAGTGGAAAGCAAAGAATGTCTGCGCAGCATGAATTGCTCATATCACTCCGGAAACGCGGAAAAAAACCTTTTCTCAGTCACCGGGCGGCGTCCGTGACATTTTGCGCTAGATTTTGCTCGACTAGGTAATACAAAACGACAAGATGTGCCCAACGACATCTATTGATCCATCAATTATGGAAACGCCTGCATTCTTGAAGCCCATCCAGTCCTATCCTGGGGAAATCGTCCAGTTTATTGAAAGAATCCCGGGGGTGGACGTAACCGGAGACCGCGAAACCGTGCTGGAACGGCTGGAACCGTACCACAAGGCGGAAGTGGAGGCCCTGGGCTGGCGGTGGAAGGACCTGCGCCGCGCCGAACAGGTGCACGGCACCAGGGTGGCCCTGGTGGGGGACATCGGCTCCAACTATCCCGTGGAAGGCGTGGACAGCCTGATCTGCTCCGGAGTTTCCGACTGCGTGCTTGCCATTTACGTGGCGGACTGCGCCGCCGTCTGGCTGTACGACAAGGAAAACTGCCACCGCTCCCTGATTCACTCAGGCAAGGCTGGAACCGCCGGCAACATCGTTTCCAACACCATCAAGTCCATGAAGAAATGCCTGGGGGTGGACCCTGCCAACCTGATTGCCGTCATCTCTCCCTGCATCCGTCCCCCCCATTATGAGGAAGACATCCCCACGGCCATCAAGGCCCAGCTCGTTGAGGAAGGGGTGCCGGAAGACCAGATTCACGATTCAGGGCTGGACACGGCGGCGGATACCAAGCGCTTCTACTCCTACCGCGTGGAGAAGGGGCAGACGGGCCGGATGCTGGCCCTCTTCGGCCCGGACCACGCCACCCGCCCGCACCCGATCATTCTTTAACAGCGGAAAGGCAGCGCCTTTCATTCCTTTTACCCAGCGCATCACGGTTCCGCCGTGGTGCGTTTTTTTTGCAGGTGGCCCATACCCGTTGGCGCTGGACGGGACCGGCCCGCAATCCCGCAAGGGACATGGCCGCATCCCACCGCGGCAGGACCGTTCCGGTTATTCCGGACCCGATAATCCAAGTTGCCGTTCCCGCATTCAAACATCATTACATTTGCAATCATGGCAGTAACAATCAGCGACAATTATCAGGTAAAATACACCAGGAAATGGGGCACCCTGCTCCAGCAGCACGCTTCCCGCCTGGACAAGTACGTCAGCGTCATGCGCGACTTGAGCGGCAAGGTGGTCTTTCTGGACCAATTCGGCGTTCTGGATTTCACGGAAAAAACCACCCGCGTGGGCCAGACCGTTCTGAACGAGGCGCCCACCACGCGCCGTTCCATGCGTCCGCGCACCTTCACCAAGGCCATCGGCTACGACGAATTCGACGCTACCCGCCTGGGCGACATGGACCTTCCCGTCAGCAAGACGATTGAAGGACTCCAGGCCGCCGCAGGGCGCCGCATGGACGACGTGATGATCTCCGCCTTCCTGGACACGAATTACGTGGGGGAAGACGGCATGACCGCCGTTCCGTTCAAGGAGAGCCAGCAGATCGCCGTGGACCACGTGGACAGCGGGACCAAGGGCGCAAGCAACCTCACGGTAGCCAAGCTGCGCGCGGCCCTCCAGCTCTTTGAGGAAAACGAGGCATGGAACCAGGATGCCCCCCAGTTCGGCGACCAGCTCGTCATTGCGGTGACCAGCTCCCAGATCATGAGCCTGCTGCGGGAAACGGAGGTCAGCAGTTATGACTTCAACAACGTGAAAGCCCTGGTGGAAGGCAAGATAGACACCTTCATGGGCTTCAAGTTCATCCGTACCCAGCGGCTTCCGAAGGCGGAGGACGGCACCCGTTCCTGCCTGGCCTGGGTGAAGAGCAAGGCGCAGTTCGGCATCTGGAACGACTTCAAGGTGAAGCTTTCCGTACGCGACGACATGGAGGAAGCCCTCCAGATCCGCGCCAAGTTCGCCTGCGGCGCCACCCGTCTCCAGGAAGAAGGCTTCGTCAAAATCCTGTGCGACGAAGGGGCCAACTAGGCCGCATGCACCATTAACACCCTCTCTTCATCCATGAAGGGAGACGCCCCGGGCCGTTCTGCGGTCCGGGGCTCTTGTTTTCCGGAAAACGACAGTCCCAATGACGAAAGCGTTCCGCTCCGCAACCGGAAACATGGCGTTGCCGGCACAAGACGTTTTCCAGCGGTTTCACGGAAGCTCCTTCTTTCCGGCAAAAAGGTTCAGGCTTTTCAGCCAGCGCCATGAGTTGATCGCCGGATTTACCAGATAGGACAGATCCGTATATTTGGTACGTGCGTTATTGAAGTGTCCCATGGATTTGCAGAGGGCGGGCATGGGCGCTCCCACCCCGCAGGAAACAGGCGCCGGGGAAAGGGCATATAAATCCCCGTAGCGGCCCAAATACCGGGCAAACCATTCTTCCAGGGAACCATAATACCTCAGCCATGGCCAGACCCGCTGACCAGATGGAAGCGCCGGAAGAACACGGTCACATAAAGAAAGGTTCATCACATACGCTCCGGAGGCAGCCATATCCGATACGCGCAATAGAGCGGACTTTTCCCCATTCGCCACGGAGCAGGCAATATGGGGAGAAAGATGCGGTTCACTTAAAAACAAGGCTGTTCTTTCCCGGCATCCATTCAGCAACTGCCCAAGCATCCGCGCCATGGTGCCCGTTACCGGGAGCCTGAAACGGCAATTTTCCTCCACGACCATGAAACGGGTGAAATTACGGGAAGAAGCAAGAGCCAAAGCCGCCTGGTGCCCCAGCACCCGGGCCGCTTTCCGCCTCTCCGCCCGGAGAGAGGCCCTATCCCGGTCCCCTCCCGGAGAAGGAACGTCTACGGGAACCAGTTCATGAACCGGAACGCCATGCGGAACATACGCTTTCCAGGACCATTCCGGATGGCCGGACGCCCCTTCCTCCGTCTTTACCACCAGCACGGCATCCAAAGCCGCCCAGAAAGGATTCCGCCCCATTCGCAGTAACGCTGACCAAAACATATTCACAGATTTTTACGTAACGCCGTCAGGCCGCCTTTTTCAAGCCTGCCCTCCCTTCTCAATATGTTCTTAACATCTGGAGATTGAAAAATAACGCCCTCCGCCGGAAAAGAAAACGGAACCTTATGAAACAATCTTGTCCGGATAGCTGAATGGCTGCCGGCGTTGGCGCCCCGCAAGCCATTCGCAGGGGAGCCGCACAATAGGATTGGCACAGGATTAAGGCAAACAGCTCCGGAAGGAACAAGGCTGGGGAAGGAACAAGGCTGGGGAACTGACATAATACGGACGCAAAATGAGGAGGAACACCTCAATAGAAGATTGACCTTCCTTTCTTTACTGGAATAGTAGGATGTATGCAGCAGATTGTACGTGAACATCAGACCTATCCGCCGAAAATCGTTGCGTCCGTCACCTCATGGGAGTTGTGGAAAACGCTGAAAGGAAAAGATTTAACAGACCAGTGCGACTGGGTGGAACTGCGCGTGGATGCCCTTCCCCCGGAACTCACGGCGGAGCAGGTCATGGAGTTCAGGCCGGAGATGCCCCTGCTGGTCACCGTACGCTGCCATGAAGAAGGCGGCCTGCGCCGCATTCCGGAAGAGGAGCGCTTTGCCCTGCTCCGTGCCTACATGCCGTACGCCACCGCCATGGACATTGAAATCAAGGCCATGCGGCATGCCAGGGAACTAATCATGGAAGCGGGAGCACGGGACGTCATCGTCATCGGCTCCACCCATGACTTCCAAATCACGCCGGGCGTGGACTACCTGCGCGAACTGGAAAAACGGGCGCGCGCCCACAAGGCGGACATCGTCAAATTCGCGTTCACCCCGTGCCTCGCCTCGGACATCCAGACGGGCGTGCAGCTTTTCACCAAACCCAAGGGGCCGATTGCCGTCATGGGCATGGGACCCATGGGGCCCGTCTCCCGCCTGCTTTACTCCCAGCTCGGCTCCTGCCTGGTGTACGGCTACCTGGGGGAAAAAGAGACGGCGCCCGGCCAGTGGCACGTCTCCCTCATCAAGGAAACCCTCCGCCACCTCGGCCCTATTCTCCGCTGATTCCGGAGCCTTTCTTTCCGCTCTCTCATGAACATTATTACTTCCGCCTTTCTGGCGGCACGCCCCAAAACACTCACCGCCTCCCTCATTCCGGTATGGGCAGGCTGCATGGTGGTGCAGAAACTGACCGGAAACTGGAATGCGGCCCTGGCCTTCCTGACGCTTGCCTCCTGCCTCTGCCTCCAGATTGCCTGCAATTTCTTCAATGACGCCATTGACCACGCCAAGCACGCCGATACGGAACGGCGCACCGGCCCCGTGCGCATGACGGCCAGCGGAGCGCTCTCCCACGGAACGGTCATGATCATCGGCCTCGCCTTCCTGCTGGGCGCGTGCCTGCTGGCGCCCCCCTCATTGAGCTGCGCGGCTGGCCCATCATCGCCATCGGACTTCCGTCCCTCTACTTCACCTACGGCTACACGGGGGGACCATGGCCGCTGGCCTACAAGGGGCTGGGGGAAATATTCGTCATCCTCTTTTTCGGCCTGGTGGCCGTCCTGGGAACCATCCTGGTGCAGATAGGCACGGCCCCGGTCGTCCCCGGCACGCTGGTGGAATCCCTGGCTGTGTACAACGCCGGCATCGTGGTGGGCATTCAGTGCGGCCTTCTGTGCGCCGTCATGATAGCCATCAACAACATCCGCGACAGAAAGGAAGACCTCACCACGGGCAAGCGCACGCTGGCCGTGCGGCTGGGAGAGGGAAAAGCGCGCGCCATGGCCCAGGCCTTCATCCTGGCGGCCTACATCACGCTGCCCACGTCCAGCCGGGCCCTGCACCTGAACCTCTCCCATACGTGGTGGATGTGGATTCCCGCCATCCTCTTCGGCGGCTACCTGATGCTCCTGATCCGCAAAACGCCTGCGGACAAACGCATGAACAAGGTGCTGGCCCTCGCCTCCCTCCATCTGCTGCTGTACCTGGCCACGTACACAATTCTGCCCGCACACTGAAAAACGCCTCCTTTTCCCAACGTAGTAACATACGTGTATCATGAATCTGCTTAAATTCATTCCCGTTTTTCTCATTCTCCCCACCTTCTTCTCCTGCACTCAAAAAAGCACTCTGGAAATCGCCACCGGGAAGGTGACGACCATCAAGCTGGGCAACGTGGTCCGCATCAAGGAAATCAACGTGCTGACCTCCGCGGATGACGGCACCTTCGCCAACATGGCGGGCACGGCGGCGGAAGCGATGACGCCCGGCATCATCGGCATGGGCACCTCCAAACTGGCTTCCGCCACCGGCTCCATCGTGGACGGCAGGGTGGAGGCCACCAAAATGATCCGCGTGCGCGTCAAGCTCAAGGACACGAACGAACTCGTGGAAGTCCAGCAGGAAGTAACGCCCAACTTCACCCTGAAAATAGGCCAGGAAGTCGTCATCACCCAGGGCAGCACGCCCGGCAACGTCTGGCCCGATTAACGGAAATGAACCACGCTGCGGCACCCGCCTCGCCACACCGGGGCCTCCTGATTAAAATCGCCGGCCTCCTGGTGGCCGTCTCCCCCCTCTGTGCGTGGAACTACTGGAACAGCATTCCTTCCGCAGCGCTGCTGGCCCCCCTGCTCCTTGCGGCCCTGTTCGCCGGAACGGCATGGGCCATGAAAAAAAACGTCCGTGAAACCTTCCGCCCGGTTCTTCCGGCGGTGCGTCTCACGCTGGCCGCTGGGCTGGCCTTCACGCTTATCACCCAGCTTTCCCAGGCTGCCCTCAACTGGCTTCCCCAGGTACTGGCGGGAACGGCAATCATGCCGCCCGCATGGATTATCCCGCTGGGTCACCTGAATCTGCTGGTGACCTTCTGTGCCCTTCTTCTGCTAACCATGGCGGCGGCCTGTGCATGCCTTCTCTGCATCGGAAAACGCGGAATCCGCCCCACCGCGGAAAAAACGCAACCGGACTCCCGAACCCGGCCTTCCTGACGGAAGCCGCCGAAGACGCCAAGAAGATACTCCGGAAATACGGGGATGAACATCCCCTAACTCTCCCGCATCAGGCGGAACACGTCTTCCGGACGCATCCCTGCGGCACGCATCTCCTGAAGACTCAGGCTCCGGTCCCTCTTGGCAAGCCGCTTGCCGGAGGCATCCTTCACCAGCCGGTGATGGTACCACTGCGGCACTGGAAGCCCCAGCAGGGCCTGGAGCGTCCGGTGAATGCCGGTCACAGGGAACAAATCCTCACCACGGCTCACATGGGTGACGCCCTGGGCCGCATCATCCACCACCACGGCAATATGGTAGCTGGCCGCACAATCCTTGCGGCCCAGAATCACGTCCCCCAGTTCCTCCGGGCGGCAGACCTGGTCTCCGGACCGCATGTCCCGCCACAGCAGGGGTCCCGTAATCCGCGCCGCGGCGCGGCAGTCCAGCCGCCACGAAAAGGGCTTGCCGGATTTGAGAAGCTCCTTCCGGCGCCCCTTGTCAAGCAGGCGGCAGGTTCCCGGATAAACGTCCACGCGGCCGCCCTGCGGCGCGCCGCCCATGGCGGCCACCTCCTCCGCAATCTCCCGGCGCGTGCAGAAACAGGGGTACAGCACCCCGCGGTCCTTCAACGCCTGGAGGGCATGTTCATAAGCGCTGAAGCGTGAAGACTGGACCATCATCGGCCCGTCAAAGCGAATGCCCAGCCAGTCCAGGTCTTCCAGGATGCCCCCTACAAACTCCGGACGGCACCGCGTCCGGTCGATATCCTCCATCCTCAGCACGCACCTTCCGGAAAAACGGTCCGCCAGGGAACGGGCCTCCCACGCGGCCAGGGCATGCCCCAGATGGAGACGGCCCGTAGGGCTGGGGGCGAACCTTGTTACTATGGGGGAATCCATGCGGCGCCGCCACCATAAAAAAGCGCAGCCGCCTTTTCAAACCCTTTCCGGAAAATTATTGCGGCTTGACAGAAAGAGGCCGGGAAAGTAGGAGAGTTGGTCCCTTTCCCTGCACCTTCAACTTTCAGTACATGCTTTCTCTTCTCAACATCAACTCCGCCTCCGTCATGGGCTGGCTGGAATCAGCGGCCACCCAGCAATGGATTGTGGGCATCCTGCTGCTGCTCCTGTTCATCTGCTTCATCAAGGAATGGATGCCCGTGGAAATCACGGCCCTGGCAGGAACCGCCGTGCTCATGCTCACGGGGATACTGAGCACGCGGGACGTGCTGTCCAGCTTTGCCAACAGCGGCCCGCTGACGGTGGTCTGCATGTTCATCCTGAGCGCCTCCCTGGAAAGGACGGGGCTGATCGGGGACCTCTCCAAGCTTTTCAACAAGGTAGCCAAAGGCCGGGAGCTGACCGCGCTGCTGGTCATCACGCTGGGGGCGTTCATGGTCTCCCCCTTCGTCAACAACACCCCGGTGGTCGTCATCCTGATGCCCATTGTGCTGGCCTTCTGCCGGGACCACAACATCGCGGCCTCCAAACTCCTCATTCCCCTCTCCTACGCCACCATCCTGGGCGGCACCTGCTCCGTGGTGGGCACCTCCACCAACGTGGTCGTGCTGGGCCAGGTACAGAAACTGGGCTATGAAGGCATCCAGATGTTCACGGTAACGCCCATGGGGCTGATTTACGCGGCTGCGGGGCTGCTTTACCTCTGGACCTTTGGCCGCAAATGGCTCCCGTCCCGCCCCACCCTGTCCACCATGCTCCCCGGCGGCATCCAGCGCGACTTCCTGCTCCAGGTCAGAATCCCCGCGGACTCCCCGCACATCGGCGCCACTCCCGTCAGCCTCATGCAGTCCGAACTGCTGGGCACCAAAATCGTGGAAGTGCGCCGCAAGGGCTTCTCCATGCAGGAGGAACTGCAACACATCAACCTGGAGGAGGGCGACCGCATCCTCTTCCTGTGCAATGCCAGAAAAGTCAACCAGGTCCGGGAGGCCAGGGGCGTGGACCTGGGCTGGGACGACAGCCGCGGACTGGAAACGCTGGAACAGCGCGACGTGCAAATCGTGGAAGGCATGATTGCCAACAATTCCGAATTCGCCGGACTGTCCCTGTCCGAACTCAAGCTGCGCCAGCGGTTCAACATTTTTGTGCTCGCCATCCACAGGCAGGGCAAGAACATCACGGACATGGGGCCGGATACCAAGCTGGCCGCCGGGGACACCCTGCTGCTGGAAGGCCCGCAGGAAGGGATGAACCGCATCCTGACCAAGCAGCGCATCATTCCCCTGAGCCAGCGCCCCGCGGACGCGCACAACCGCAGCAAGCAGGGCTGGGCCATCCTGGCCATGGGGCTGTTCATCTTCATCGGGCTGCTGGGCTCCTTTGAGCAGTACGGGGAATTCTTCAAGTTCTTCGCGCGCTTCAACCCCTTCTACCTCGCGTTCATCGGCGCCCTGATCGTCGTCATCTCCGGCTGCGTCAAGCCGAAGGAAGCCTACCAGGCGGTGGACTGGGGCATCATCTTCCTGATTCTGGGCATGCTGTGCGTGGGGGAAGCCATGAGCAAGACCGGACTAGCCAAGGCCATCGCCTTCGGCGTGGTGGACAACATAGGCCCCATGGGCTGCCTTGTCGCCATCTCCGGCCTCTACCTGATCTGCTCCATCCTGACGGAAATGATTTCCAACAATGCCGTAGCCGCCGTCATGGGACCGCTGGCCTATGAAATGGCCCTGCAATTCGACGCCAACCCCATCCCCTTCATCCTGGCCGTCATGTTCGGCGCCAGCGCCAGCTTCTCCACCCCCATCGGCTACCAGACCAACACTTACGTGTACAACGCAGGCGGCTACAAATTCAAGGACTTCGTGAAAGTGGGCCTCCCCCTCAACATCCTCCTGTGGGTCATCTTCACCTGCACCGTCGGCTGGCTGTACCCGCTCAAGTAGGAATGCCCGGTTTTCCTGAAAAAAGCCCGTTGAAAATTTTTCCGCGGGCCTTTTCACGACCGGCAGGATGACGTTCATTACCCCCCGGTCCGGCACCAGGAGGCCAAACAACCATCATGGAACCAGGCAATTCTCCTCACCGGGCTTGCCGGAAAGCCACGATCGGGGAATTCCCCTATATGTTAACGCGGCAGCTTCCGCAGAAACACAGGAGCACGGGACCTTATGCCCTCATCAGCGCCACCCGCATGGACTGGCACTTGATCAGGGCGGAAAAGGCGGCATAGTCCGCCTCACGGTCGGAGGAAACCAGGCAGTACCGGTACTGCGGCAGGCAGGCGTCTTCCTGTTCCGCATTGCGGAGGCGCAGGGAGATGGTTTCGTCACAATCCGTCTGCCGTCCGCAGAGGCGGTTTTTTTTCAGTTCTTCCTGCGGCACGTAAATATAAACGTCCGCATAGCAGAGGGGAAGAATGCCCTCCCGGCAGGCGCGGACCTGGGCGGCCCCCTGCACGTCTATGTCCATCACCACGTTTTTCCCCTGTTCCAGAAGATTCAGGATGTCCGCCTTCAGCGTGCCGTAACGGTTGCCGTGCACCTCCGCATATTCCAGAAAGTCCCCCCGCTCCACCCTGGCGGCGAATTCGGAGGCAGTCAGGAAGTGGTAGTCCACCCCGTTCACCTCTCCGGGCCGGGGCTGGCGCGTCGTGCAGGAGATGCTGTACACGCACAGTCCGTTTTCCGTCGCGCGGCGGCACAAGGTCGTTTTCCCGGAACCGGAAGGCCCGGACACCACCAGCAAAGTTCCCAATGGCTGTTTCATGGCTGTTATTCGATGTTCTGAACCTGTTCCCTGATTTTTTCCAGCTCCGTCTTGGCCGCCACCACCAGATGGGCCAGCGTGGAGTCGTTCGCCTTGGAGCCGATGGTGTTGAATTCCCGGAAGATTTCCTGGCAGAGGAAGTCCAGGGGCCTGCCCGCGGGCGCGGACGAACCGCACAAGGTGCGGAACTGGTCAAAATGGGAGGAAAGGCGGGTGATTTCCTCGGAAATGTCGCACTTGTCCGCAAACAGGGCCACTTCCCGGATGATGCGTTCATCGTCCGCAGAAACGGACAGGTCGGCCTCCGCCAGACGCTTGAGCATGGCTTCCCGCAGCCTGACGGGCACGGAAGGGGCGTGCTCCGCGATGCTGAGGCGGAATTGTTCCAGCGTATCCAGCTTGCCCAGCACGTCCGCTTTCAGATTGGCTCCTTCCGCCGCGCGCATGGCGGTAAAATCTTTCAGGGCGGCCTTGAGCGCCTCTTCCACCACCGGCCAAGCCTCCTCCGGAGAAAGGGCGGCTTCCGCCGTGGAAGCGATGATTTCCAGCCGCAGCAAGTCGGACGCCTGGAGGGGCATGGGCTGCCCGGCCAGGTCAGCCGCACGGTTCAGCAGCCCCGCGAGGGAGGCCAGCTTGTTTTCATCAAGCTGGAGGGAGCCGTCCGCTTCCGCCAGCCGTTCCACGGAGACGGAGACGCCCACGCGGCCGCGTGATACGGCCCCCTGGACGATGGAGCGCACGGGGGCGTCCCATTCCGCATAGCTGCGCGGCACGTTGACGGCAATTTCCGTCTGTTTGCGGTTTACGCCTGATATTTCAACAAGGATGTTGTAACGGTCTGTCTGGGCAACGGCTCTGCCGAAGCCGGTCATGCTGTTCATGGTTACGGGTCAGATTTAGGTTAAGAATGGGAGTAGGCCTTCTTCACCTCGTCCGCCACGATGGAAAGCCCCTTGCGCAGGAGTTCCTCCGTCTGGGTGAAGCTGATGCGGATGCATTCATGCCGGTGCGGCCAGGGTTCCCCCCTCCTCCGGAAGGGCGAAGAAGAAGTGGTGGCCGGGATTCACAAAACATCCCCGGGCCTTGCACCGTTCGTAGAGTTCCTGGCACGTGATGGGAAGCCCCTCGAACCACAGCCACAGGAACATGGCGCCTTCACTCTTGTGGACGCGCCACGGGATGGATTCTCCGAAGAGTTCCGGCAGCAGGGACAGGGCGAATTCCGCCTGTCCGCGGTAAAACGGCGTGAGGGTTTCACGGCAGACGCGCCCCAGCGTGCCGTCTTCCAGATAGGGCGTTACCAGCGCCTGGCCCAGGTTGTTCGGGCACAGGGAGGAGGTGGTCACCATGCTGACCACGGCCCGGATGACGTCCGGGCGCGCAATCACGATGCCGGTGCGCGTGCCGGGCAGACCGATTTTGGAAAGGCTCATGGTCAGGATCATGTTTTCATCCCAGGCCGGCTTCACGGGCACAAAGCAGATGTTGGGCAGCGGCGGTCCGTAGGCGTTGTCAATCATCAGGGGCACCCCGGCGCGGGACGCCATCTCCCGCAGGCGGTCCAGCTCCTCATCCGTCACCACATTGCCGGTGGGGTTCGTGGGGCGGGACATGCAGACGGCGGCCGTTTCCGGGCGTATGTCCAGGCGGTCAAAGTCAATCACGTACTTGAACGTATGGCCGTCCAGCATGCGGATGCCGGGCCGGATGCCCCGGAACATCACGCCCCCGCACAGGGACTGGGACTGGTAGCCCACATAATCCGGGCACAGCGGAAAAAGGATTTCACGCATGCCTCCGCCCGGGCAAGGTCCCGCGAGCATGTTGAACAGCGTGAAGCAGGCCATCTGGCCGCCCTGGGTGATCGCCACGTTCTCCGGCGCCAGGTTCCAGCCGCAGCGTTCATTGAGAAAACGGACCAGCGCGCGAATGAAGGCGGGGTCACCGCCCGGATGGGCGTAATGGCCCACCAGCACGTCAAACTTTCCATTCCGCACCAGCTCCGCCATGCTGCGGCGCCAGAGTTCCGTCACCTCAGGAATGACGGCGGGGCTCCCACCGTTCAACTGGCACAGGCCTGTTTCCTCCGAATGGAGGGCCTTGAACAAATCCTCCATCAAATCATCAATACCCGTTCTGGCCGTCAGGTGGCCTCCAATCTCCGATAATTGCATCATGCCGCGGGCATTGTAGCCGCATGCGCGTTTTATGCGAGAAAAATCATTGTTCCGCAGGGCGCATGAACAGTTTGACTTTCCCCCCCGTTAATGTTCATAATCCCCGGCATGTTCAATATCGTGCGATTCACCAGGCGTACCTGTCCGGCGCTGGCCCTTGCGCTGGCCCTCACCTCGTGCGACAGCGGTACGAATGAAGCCCTTACCTCCTTTATTACGGGAAATTCCTCCTCGGAACACCAGCAGCTCCAGGCCCAGCTCCAGCAGGCGAAGGACGCCCTGGCCCAGATAGACCAGGAAATCAGCCGCGCGGAATCCCACGACGCCCGCGTGAACTACAATCTTCAAAAACGGCTTTCCACCCCGGGAAAAGTCACCACGCCTTTCACGGTGAAGGATATTGACATTCTGCCCTCCAAGCGCCGCGACTTCGAGCACCTGTGCTTTGACATTGAAGACATGCGCAAGACGCTGGCTCAGCGCAAGCAGGAGTTCCACGCCCTGCAATACCAGTATAACGCGTATGCCGCCAAACTGGCCGAATTCAAGCAGTCCCACCCGGTAGATTAACCCCACCCCCCACGTAACCCATGACTGACTCACCTTCCCCCAAGCAGCCGTCCGACGAGGCCCTCCCTCCTTCCGAAGACGAAACCCGCTTCGCCCCCAGGGAGAACGGCGAAGAACACAAGGACGGAACCTCCGCCCCTGCGGCTAAAAAACGCCTGAAAACCTCCCTGGACGTTGTGTCCGAACACGCCGCGGAAGAAGAATCGGCCCGGCAGGAAGACGCCGAACGGAAAGCCAGGGGAGACGCCCTTTTCTGGAATCTGTGCCTTGGGCTGTTCGCCCTCATCGTCATCGGGGCTGGCTACATCGTTTATGAAAAATTCTCCCAGCTCCCGGACCCGGTCAAAGACGCGCGGGAGGCGCTGGAGGCCAATCACTCCCAGCTCCTGAAAAAGCAGGTACAGCTCATGGAAATACGGAACAGGACCGCCCCCAAGGAACAGCTCCTCGGCCTGCTGGACATTTTTGAACATACGGCATCCGATCTGGAAGAGACGCAGAAGTCCATTGAGAAGGAGAAAATGCGCGTGGCCGGCATCCGGGGGGAAATCCGCTCCTACTTTGAACGCTACCGCCAGGACGCCAGGGCCAAGGCCCGCGGCCGCAAATTCGACATCCTCAGAACATCCCATTCCGGCAAAACCTACCTGAACGTGGAAATCACCCGCGTGGAAAATGAATTCGTGCGCATCATGCACGAACAGGGGAGCACCTCCATTCCGGCCGGAGACCTCCCGGACGACATCCGGGAAATGCTGGCCTACGGCGACCCCCTGAACATCACGGCCATGAACCAGACGGACGCCTCCCTTCAGGCCCCCGTGATCCGCCGGGCGCCTTCTCCGGCTCCGGCTCCCTCCCCCGCTCCACAGTCCCCCAAAAAGAAAGTGGTGGTGGAGGACCTGGACCCGCCCGCCGGAAAGCCGCAAATTGAAACGCCCACACACACGGGAGATTCGGACGGATCCTCTTCCGGGAACATGTGGGTTCCTCCCGCCCATTCTCCGCTGCCCCCCATGTAACAATCATCTCCATATTATGAAAACACTCATATTACCCCTCGTGGCCGCGCTCCTTGCCGGAGTCGCCGGAGCTTCCGAAGCCTGGAGCACCAACCCCGCAGAGGCCATGCAGCAGGCCGCCGCCCGGAAAAAGGGCGTGATGCTGGAATTCACCGGTTCCGACTGGTGCGGAGCCTGCATCATGCAGAAAAAGCAGGCCCTTTCCCTCCCCAAAGTGCAGGAAGACATCGCCCGCTCCTTCATTCCCGTGGAACTGGACTACCCGCGTAAAAAGCAGCAGGACGAACAGACAAAAGCTTCTCTGGAAACCTACAAGAAATCCTACGGCATCACCGGATTCCCCACGCTGGTGTTTGCGGACGCCCAGGGGCGCCCCGTCCATACCGTCGTAGGCTACTCCAATCCGGACCAGGTCATGCAGGATACGGAAAAGGCGGCGGAAGCCCTCAAAACGCAGCAGGCCCTGACGGCCAAACTGGCGGGACAGCTTACAGAGCAAGAGCGCCGGGACGCCCTGGTCCAGCTGCTGAACACGGTTCCCCAGTCCAGCATCCGCACCTTCTATAAGCCGGCTCTGGAAGAACTGGCGAAACTGGATCCGCAGGATGCTTCCGGCATCCGCGCCAAACTGAACAGGAAAGAGCTGCTCAATACCCAGAGAGAGGAATTGGCCGATACGTTCCGGCAGAAAAACGTCCACATCCTGGCGGAGCAAAAGCCTGACGAAGCCCTTTCCATCATGGACGGCTACCTGAAGAAGGACGGGCTGCTTCCGGAAGTCAAACAGGCTGTCCTCATGCAAGAGGTGAACCTGCTCATGCAGCAAAACAGGGTGAATGAACTGGAACGGCCCCTTAAAGAAGCCATTGCGCTTCTTCCGGACAGCTTTGAAGGAAAAAGGTGCAGCAGGCTTCTGGAAAAACTGCCCGAAATCAAGAAGGAACGGGGCCAGCTGAAGCCGGGCGAAGAGCCCCCGCTTCCCCCCGGAGCCATCCGGGCCACTAAAATGATCGTTCCTCCGGCGCCCGCGAAAAAATAACCTATTTTTTCCTGCCGGGTACCGGGTTCTCCCTGCCCGGCAGGTCCGCACATGGACCTTTCCGCCAACCACATCCTCGTCGTCTTCCTGCTCACTACGCTGGCCGGTCTCGCCACCGGCATAGGGGGCTTCATCGCCTTCTTCATGAAGAGGACGGATACGAAGACGCTTACCTTTTCCCTGGGGTTTTCCGGCGGGGTGATGGTGTACATTTCCCTGGTGGAACTGCTGGGAGAGGCGCAGCACCGGCTGATGGAATTTGAAGGTCACACGGCAGGCGCATGGATTGCCATTGCCTCCTTCTTCGGAGGCATTGCCGTGGCGGCCCTGATTGACTACCTGGTGCCGGAAGACGAAAACCCGCACGAAGCGCGCGGCCCGGAAGACATCCACGGGCAGGGCAGCGGGGAATTTTCCTCCTCCAAAATCAAAAGGTCCGGCATCCTGTTCGCGCTGGCCATCGGCATCCACAACTTTCCGGAAGGGGTCGCCACCTTCGCCGCCGGGCTGGACTCCCTGACGCTGGGCACGTCCATCGCCCTGGCCGTAGCCGTCCACAACATTCCGGAAGGGATTGCCGTGGCGGTGCCTCTTTACTACGGTACGGGCAACCGTAAAAAGCCCTCTTCTATTCCTTCCTCTCCGGCCTGGCGGAACCGGTGGGCGCGGCCATCGCCATGCTCTTCCTGTTCCACTTCCTCACCCCCACCGTGCTGGCCATCCTCTTCGCTTCCGTGGCGGGCATCATGGTCTTCATATCCTTTGACGAGCTGCTGCCCATGGCGGAACGCTGGGGGCACCACCACATTTCCATCATGGGCATCATTGCCGGGATGCTGCTGATGGCGGTTGTCCTGATCTGACCGGCCCTGCTGCGGGAAAGAAATTTTCCGTGTCCTGGATGCGGGCATATTGAGCATTTCCCGGCGTCAGGGGGTCTAAACGGAAACCCCCTTCTCATCCATGCCGGACTCCCCTGCTACCCCTGCTACCCCTGCTACCCCTGCTACCCCTGCTACCCCTGCTACCCCTGCTACCCCTGCTACCCCTGCTACCCCTGCTACCCCTGCTACTCCTGCTACTCCTGCTACTCCTGCTACTCCTGCTACTCCTGCTACTCCTGCTACTCCTGCTACTCCTGCTACTCCTGCTACTCCTGCTACTCCTGCTACTCCTGCTACTCCTGCTACCCCTGCTACCCCTGCTACCCCTGCTACTCCTGCTACTCCTGCTACTCCTGCTACTCCTGCTACTCCTGCTACTCCTGCTACTCCTGCTACTCCTGCTACTCCTGCTACTCCTGCTACTCCTGCTACTCCTGCTTCTCCTGCCGTTTCCGCCGCTCCACAGTCATCTTCCTCCCCTTCCCCCCTTTCCTGCTGGAAAAAAGGCTTCCGCCGTTATGCGGATTTCCGGGGCTGCACTTCCCGGGCGGAATTCTGGTGGTTCATGGCTCTTCCCCTCCTGGCCCTGATTCCGGCCCTGGCAGGCTACATCCTGACGGACTGGCTGCACATTCCGGATACAAGGCTGAGCGTTTACGGGGACGCCCTGACCATCCTCCTGTGGGGAGCCCTGATAGTTCCCTGCGCGGCGGCGGCATTCAGACGCCTGCATGATACGGGCAGGAGCGGCCTCTGGATTCTTTCCGTGCTGCTTCCCTTCGGCCTGGGGCACCTGATTTTTTTCTACCTGACGCTGGGAGAAAGCAAGACGGACGGCAACAAGTACTGCCGCCGCGCGGGCGCACAGCCGGCAAACGCCTCCGTTACTCCCGGAGAACGGAAAAAGCCGCCTTTCACGCCGTTTTACCTTTACTGGCTCATCAGCCTGCGGAAGCTGACCACGGTGGCCGGGCGCGCCTCACGGGCGGAATTCTGGTCCTTCTTCCTCCTTTCCGTCCTCCTGTTCCTGCCGCTGGGCTACAGCATGATAGACGTGGACAGCAACCCGCTGGGCTTTTACGTCTCCCCGTCCCGCCAAATCCTGCTGTACGCCGCCCACCCGCAGGATACCCTGATCCTGCTGGCGCACGCCTGCTTTAACCCCACCTTTTACTTTTTCTACCAGTCCGGAGAGCTGAGCATGCTTTCCCTGGAGCTTCTGTCTGCTGTGGCGGGGCTCAACATCCTGTTCAACCTGCCGGTGGCCGTGCGCCGCCTGCATGACAGCAGCCTGAGCGGAAAAATTCATCCTGATTCCCATCCTCATTTTCATCGTTACCTTCCTGCTGATTTTCCTGCTGCGCCTGATTCCGGAGGACATGACGCCCTACCTGGGCTATCTGGGGATGGCCTCCAGCCTGATGGACCTGTTTTCCATCCTCTTCCTGTCCATGATGCTGCTTAAAAGCTCTCCCGGTCCCAATGAATATGGCGTGCTTCCGCAAAAAATAACCGTATCCTGATTCCAGGATACGGTTGAAAAACAGTCAACGCCGCAGGAGGCCGCGTTGTTCGCCTGCAAACGGGGGAACGTCAGTCCCCGAAGCATACGCCCAGGTCGCGCGCCGTGCGCACCAGCTGGCAGTCGGGGTCCACCAGCTTCAGGGTTTTCACGGCTTCCTCAATGGGCACGGCAGTCATCTGCGTTCCCCGGAGGGCAACCATGCAGCTGAACTTGCGCTTTTCCACCAGCTCCACGGCGTAACTGCCGAACCGCACGCCCAGAATACGGTCATAGGCGCAGGGGGAACCGCCGCGCTGGATATGGCCCAGCACGCAGGAACGCGTTTCAATTCCCGTGGCTTCCTCCAGTTTCTTGGAGATCACCTTGCCGATGCCTCCCAGGCGCACTTCCCCCTGGGTCTTTTCATCCAGCAGCACCAGTTCGTCCGCCAGGCGGGCGCCTTCAGAGACCACTACCAGGATTTCCCGCTGCCCGGCCGCCTTGCGGTCCTTGATGCATTTCACCACGTTTTCAATGGAGAAGGGAATTTCCGGCAGCAGGATCACATCCGCGCTTCCGGCGATGCCGCCTTCCAGGGCAATCCACCCCGCATGCCGCCCCATCACTTCCACCACCATCATGCGCTGGTGCGCGTTTGCGGTGGTTTCCAGGCGGTCCAGGGATTCGGAGACGATGGAAACGGCGCTGTAGAAGCCGAAGGTGACATCGGTCGCGCCCAGGTCGTTGTCAATGGTCTTGGGCACCCCTACCACGGGAAGGCCTATTTCAGAAAGCAGCAGAGCTGTGGACTGGGAGCCGTCTCCGCCCACGACGATCAGGGCGTCCAGGCCCAGCCGCCGGATGGTGGCCTTGGTCTTTTCCAGCACGGCGGGTTCAATCGCCCCCTTCTGGTCCACGCCTACCTTGATGGCGAAGTTCCCCTGTTCACGGTTCCCAGGATGGTGCCGCCCTTGGCGCGCAAGCCGCGGCAGCAGACAGGAGTCAGCCATTCAAACCGTTCATTGCCTTCCTCGGACAGAAGCCCTTCAAAACCGTCGTAAAAACCGACAACGTTCCAGCCGCGGCGGGAAGCCGCGCCTACCACACCTTCAATGACTGCATTCAACCCGGGAGAGTCACCCCCGCTATTCAAAACACCGATGTTCATATTCGGTGCCTCTTATAGCAGAAAATTCCGGGGCCGTCTACTTCCTATCTCTTTTCTGTACCAGATTTCACGGGAAGCTGGACAAACTCCTTGGGATCCTTCATGTCCATGCCGGAAGCCTGCCAGTTTTCCCACACCCGCCAGCCGGTGGTCATCATCTGCTTGGCCAGGGGATAGCGGTTCGCAGAGCCGAGCACCACAATAATCATGCGCTGCGGGTAAATCACCTCCGTCCCCGTCTGGGGGCTGCGGCGGGAGATGGCGTTGCGCGTCACGCTGAGCAGCAGGCAGGGGCCGGCGGCGCGGGAGGTTCCCGCCTTGATGCCGTCCACGCCGGGAGAGCTCATGAGCTTGTTGTTGTTGGAAATATCATACATCGTCCTGCCCTTGGTCTGGGACTGCACCTCAATGCGGCGGCTCGCCTGGGAAACGATGTAGCAGAAGGCCGGGTTCTGCATGCTGTAAACGCCCAGCAGGGCCATGTCCAGCGCGCAGGAGGTGGAAACGGAGTTGCCCGCGTCCAGGCCGTGGGGAGCGGTGAAGCGCGTCTTGGCCATCCTCAGGGAACGGGCCAGGTTGTTCATTTCCGTCACGAAGGCGGCAATGGGTGAGCCGCCGCCCCGGCGGGACACCAGGTCACGGCCCACAAAGGAGGCGATGGTCAGGGCGGACACGTTGTCCGAGCCCAGCAGGGTGGAATACAGCGCGTCCCGGAGCGTCAGGCGGTCTCCCGGCTGGAGATCCATGGGATTTCCGGCGCGGAGGCCGAAGGCTTCCTGCGGCACGGCGATGAAGGTGTCCAGCGGCAGGCGCGTGCGGGCCACCCAGTCCAGCGTCACCATGGCGGTAGCTACCTGGGAGAGGCTGGCTACGGGCCGTTTTGCTTCCGCGTTGGAACTGAAAAGGAGTTTGCCGGAATTGGCCTCAATGGCGATGTAACTGGGCCGTTCCTGCGCCTGGGCGGAGAACTGGAATACACAGACCAGGGTCAAGAGGAATAGAGATAGCTTTTTCATGGCGGGACCGGCGGGATAGTGCCCGTTCCCCCCACGTTTGAAAAGTCTAAAATATTTTCCGTACAACACTTATATGTCATGACACGGAAAAACGCATTGACCTTTCGGCTCCTATCCTATTTGTTGGAGGAAGCCGTTTCCCGCAAACGGAAGCAGTCCGGACATCCCCACCGCCATGACCAGCATTCAATTTTTTTACAACCGGGACTTTCCGGGAAACGCCCTGCGCTCCAACGCCCGCCAGGCACTGGACCGTCTGGGCATGAAACCGGAGATGCGGGAAACGGAAGCCGCGCCGGAGCAGGTCGGCGCTCCGCTTCCCGCCCTCGCCATTGACGGGGAGATCGTCGTTTCCGGTGTGGAGCCCTCCGTGCGCGAGCTGGAAATCCTCTTTGAAGACCACGCGCAGGAAGGGGAGGAAGATTCCGCCTGCGGCGCGTGCGGCATGGAGTGCGGCGGCGTGAACGGCACGGAGCATTGCCCCATGTGCGGCCAGCACGGGGAAGGCGGCAGCGTGGCGGGCAGGATTATCGGCTTCGTGATCCTGCTCATTATTCTGTTCCTTGCGGTTAAAATACTGTCCTGAATCTTTCCACGCCGCCTTCGTCTTCCCTCTTTTACAGCTGCCCCACGCGCCGGGATTGAGCCGGCATGCGCCGGCGCAGTCGCCGCTCTGCTTCTGGCGCCTTCTTTCTGCGCCGCCGCCCCTTCCGGAAATGGGCGTGCGCAGCGGCGGAGTTTTACGTGGCCGTTTACGGCGTTTCCAGCCCATGCAGGCGGTCTTGATAATTTCTTGAATTCCCCTTTCCGTCAGGACACAGTAACGGCATGCGCTCCTTCTTCGGTTCCATTCTCCTGATTCTGGTGCTGGCCGCCCTTGGCGCCACCATTTACTACCACTGGTCCACCAACTCCCACCTGGAGTTCGAACTCCGCAACCCTGACGAACCGGAAAAACCACCCAGGTCATCAACATGGAGAAGCGGGCTGCCGCCCTCCAGGCGGCCCCGGCGGCAGAAGCCCCTGCTCCCGCTGCCCCCCTGCGGAAGAAGTTCCGGCTCCCGCCGCGGGGATACCGGAAGCCACGGAATTGTAAGGGCGCCACTTTCCACACCATGAAACCGGTTATCGGATACACGCTGGGCGACCAGTCAGGCATAGGCCCGGAAGTCATCTCCGCAGCTCTTGCCTCCGGAGAGCTCCCGGAAGGGGCGGAATACCGCCTCATCGGCAAGAGGGTGCAGGTCCGCCTCGGCAGGCCGAATGCGGAATCCGCCAAGCACGCCTTTGACCATCTGGAACAGGCGGCCCATGCCCTGCGGGAAGGAACGGTTGACGCCGTCGTCACCGCGCCCGTCTGCAAGGAAACCCTGCACGAGGCAGGCTTCCGCTGGCCGGGACAGACGGAATTCTTCGCGGAACGCCTGGATACGGACAATTACGCCATGTGCCTGACCGGAAAACGGCTGACGGTGGGCCTGGCCACCATCCACACGTCCCTTCAAAGCGTGCCGTCCCTGCTGAACACGGAGGAACTGGTCCGCATCGGAACCCTGTTGAAAAAAATTTCTGCCTCCGCAAGGGAATCCTCCGCCCGCGCATCGCCCTGGCGGCCCTGAACCCCCACGCCGGGGAACACGGCGCCTTCGGCGACGAGGACGGAACTATTATTGCCCCGGCCGTAGAACGGCTGGGGGCCATTCATCCGGACGCGGGATTGACGGTCCGTCCGTTCCGGACTGCGTGTACCGGGACGCCGTGGAAGGGAACTATGACGCCGTGCTGGCCCCATACCATGACCAGGGGCTGATTCCGCTGAAACTGGTGGACTTCCATACCGCCGTGAATGTCACGCTGGGCCTTCCCCGTCCCCGGCTGAGCCCGGACCACGGAACCGCCTTCAACCTGGCGGGCGCCGGAAAGGCCAATCCGTCCAGCACCATCCACGCCTTCCAGCTGGCCGTAAGGATGGCGCAGACGCGTTAACGCCCCTCTTCTTTCCGGAGTTTTTCCGCCACACCTCTGCCACCCGTTCCGAGGCTGAAACCCAATACCGGAAGGTTTCTTCCATCAGGGGATCACTTTCCTCCCTTTCTCCTTTATTCCACAAAAGCAGAGCAATCGTTAACAGATCTGCGGCGGAACGTTCCAAGGCTTCCCTGTCATGCTCCCTCTTTTGGAACCAGCACCATTGTTCAGGCGTCAGGGCCGGAAGCCTGGAAAACCTTTCCGCCATCTCCACCTGCCGGTCTGCATAACACCGGATTAACAAAAACGCCTCTCACGGGAAATCCGGGGAACCGTATCCGTCAACAACCCCAGAACTTCGCCACTCCAGCACCGTTGCAGCGTTTCTTCCAGACTGCCGTTAACCAGCGGGTCGTGATCTATCTTATAAGACAGGGAAGATTCAGGATTCAACTTCCAGGCCAGCAGCTTTTCATAGGAGTCTCCCTCCGGGGATGACGGCAGAGGCAGTTCCGCCTGCGCGATGAAATCATCCAGGGAGTCTATCGCCGTCTTGGACGCCCACATCATCCTGCGCAGCGCAGAAAATCCCTCTTCCGCCTCCTCATGGGTAATGACGCCGTCATCCTCCAATTCCGATAAGGAAACTATCTCCTCCTTTTTTTCCCGTTTCCTGCTTTCCGCCATTTTTCTGAACAACTGCACATCCACGTCAGCCACACGGCACCACTCCTGCGTGGTAGGGGGTCCGGACATGAACGCCTCCCGCCACGCCTTTTCCATCCGGTCAGCCTCCCGGTTCAATTCCTTGACCACTTTTTTGCAGGAGGAGGAATCCTTCACCTGGCTGCCAATCGTCCCCAGAGCCATGGTAAACGTTTCATCCCCCACCACATCCACCATCCGGACGCCGGAACGGGCGCTCCCGCAGCAGAGGAATCCGGCAAGAAGCGCCATGCAGAACAATTTCACCATGAACGGATGATTGGCAACCGTACGGGAAAAGTCAATCTCTTCCGTTGCCGCGTTCCCCATTCTTTCCTTCCCCGACGGGAATAAAATGCAGGAAACGGCATCTTCCCGGAAACAAGGTAAAAAATAGGCTTGCTTTCTGAAGACAATCATTGCACCTTACTTGCCCGCAAGGTGCGCACCGTTCGCACGACACATTTCTAATTATCACAAGACCATGAGAAATTACGAAGCTCTTATCGTATTCAACATGAAGGGTACGGAAACCCCCGTTGAGGAGTTGATCAATACCGTAGCCGCCACGATGAAGGAAGAAGGCGCCGACATCACCGCCACGGAAAACACCGGCCGCCGCGAATTCGCTTACGAATCCAACCACCTTTCCGCCGGCCAGTACGTGACCTACACGTTCTCTGCGGAACCTTCCGCCATCAAGACCATCCGCGAACGCCTTCGCCTGAATCCCCAGATTCACCTTCAGTACTACAAGGTGCTCGGCTAAAGCCGGCCCATGCGGACGAAGCATCCGCTCCTTGCCTTTTTTTTTTCAAAAAGAACCGCCTCCCTAAAGGGGCGGTTCTTTTCTTATGGCCTGTTCCTTCCGTGCACGGAAGCAGGGAAGCCTTGTTCAGTAAACGTTTGCCGCCCTGGAGGCAATGTTCCTCAGCAGCTGGCGGATGGGGGCAACAGGAGGCAGATTTTCCACGCCGTATGCCCTGGCAATTTTTTCCATGTGGGGAAAGCTGATCCAGGTGCTGCCCTCCTTATCCTCCCATACGGCAATGCGCAGAGGCAGTTCCGTGGCAATGCCCGGGTTTTCCAGCATCAGGTTGGTGCCTACCTTGGGAGAGCCGAAGATGACGACCTTGGAGGGGGGCATTTCCAGTCCGGCTTCACGGGCGTTCTTACCGTGGTCAATCCTGGCAAAGACGGGAATGGATTTTTCCGCCAGAATTTTTTCAATGCGCTCCATGGTTTCGTCCACGCCGAAGACGCTTTCATAAAGATACAGGGAATCGTCGTCCAGATGGCCGGAGCCCAGCTTGGGATCCAGCGCCCCGGCGATGCGGCGCGCCAGATTGGTCAGGTCCACGCCCTCCTTGTTCGCCGTCAGCGTCACGCACACGAGTTCGGACGGGTCCGTGAACCGGCAGATGTAGGAGGAGAAGCCGGGAACGCCGCCTTTAATATCCATCAGGCCCTTGTGGTGAGGGAACTGCCAGCCGGCCATGGCCGGAACGATTTTCCCGTTGTCCAGCCGGATGGGCTTGTAAATCATGTCCCGGTGCTTTTCATCCTTCACCAGGATGGAGCCCGCCAGGCAAATGTCCCAGAAGCTGATTTCCTGCGGCGTGGACCAGATGTCCGAAAAACCGCGCAGGGAAGAGCGCGCGGGCGGCGGAACGGATTTAACGGCGCCGTCCTTTACCGCATAGCCCGCCGCCGTTTCCGCCGGGTCCACATATTCCACACGGGATTTGAACAGGGAATGCCTGTTGCCGTGTTCGCGCACGTTGTCCTGCTGCACGGCTCCCAGATCCTTCCCGAACATGGTGTGCTGGAGGCCCAGCGGCTGGAACTGGTTTTCCCGGACGAATTCCTCATAAGGCATGCCCGCCACCGCATCAATGACCATGGACAGAAGCAGGAAGTTCGTGGCGCTCTGGCGCACGTCCGTTCCGGAGGGGAATTCCAGATCGTTCAGCCTGACCAGGGAAAGGAGTTCCGCCGGATCATAATCCCGGCCTATATCGAACTGGGGGGATTTCCTGTAGTCCGGAATGCCGGAGGAATGCTGAAGAAGCTGGAGCACGGAGACATTCTGCCAGGCTTCCGGCAGGCCGGCCACATAGCGGGACACCTTGTCATGGATGTCCATTTTGCCCTTTTCCACGAGCTGGAAGGCGGCAATGGCGGCATATCCCTGGGAGATTTCCGCCGCAGGCCACAAGGTATTGGTGGAAGACAGCAGGCCCGTTTCCGCATTGGACAAGCCGTATCCTACCACGCGGGGAATGTAGGGGCCTGGACAATCGCAAGGGTCATGCCGGGAATTTTTCCTCCTGCATGAAGTCGTAAATCAACTGGTCCATGGACTGCCCAAGGTACTCTACCCTGGAATTTCCGCGGCCCTGGGCCGGGAGCTGGATGGTTGCAGATTCTTGAGCGGACATTTTGGTGGGGATGTTATTTGCATGTGCGGGAAGGCCGCCCAGCATGCACGCGCATGCGAGAATCCCTCCTGTTAACCTGAATGATTTATTCATGGGTGTCTTTTTATAAGACCGCATTCCGCGCATACGGTTCATTCAATTTGTCATCACTATCCCCAAAATAACGCAAAGGCGGGAGAATGCAATCCTCCCCTGCCCTGCCGTCCTCCAGGAAAAGGGCCCTCCCGTCCCGGTTCCGTGATTTGCGGGCTACAGGGAAACGAAGTTTTCCAGCAGCTTCACGCCCAGTTTCTGGCTTTTTTCCGGGTGGAACTGCGTGGCGACCAGGTTGCCGCGCCTGATGGCGGCGGCAAAACGCACGCCGTAGGTGCAGAAGGCGGCCGCCAGGGATTCATCCTCCGGCTGCGGATAATAGGAGTGCACAAAGTAGAAGTACGGCTCCGGCCCCATGCCTTTCCAGATGGGATCGGCGGGATTGGAAAGAGTCAGGCTGTTCCATCCCATGTGGGGCACCTTGAGTTCCGATTCCGCAAAACGGACCACGCGGCCCTTGAAGATGCCCAGTCCGGGCACCTGTTCGTCTTCCTCCCCCCGGTTTCAAAGAGAACCTGGTAGCCCACGCAGATGCCCAGAAAAGGCTTGTCCTGCCCTATCCACGTCCGGATCAGCGGCACCAGCTCCTGGCTGCGCAGCTTTTCCGCGCAGTCGCCGAAGGCGCCCACACCGGGAAGAACCAGATGGGTCACGCCTGCCGCATCCTCCGGCGTGCGGACCAGATGGCCAGTCACGCCGGCAGCCTCAAAGGTGTTCAGCACGCTGCGGAGGTTGCCCGCGCCGTAATCAATCACGCCGAGCTTCATGGACTTACAGCATTCCCTTGGTTGAAGGCAGCGTCCCGGCGGCACGCGGGTCAATGGCCGCGGCCTGCCGCAGCGCATGGGCGATGCCCTTGAAGACGGATTCCGCAATATGGTGGCCGTCCCTGCCGTAGAGCACTTCCACATGCAGGTTGCAGCGCAGGTTGTTGGCCAGGGCGCGGCAGAATTCCTCGCACAGGGTCAGCGGAAAGTTGGGCGCGTCCGGAAGGCCCCCTTCCGGAATGCGGAAGACCACATACGAGCGGTTGCTCAGGTCCATCACCACGCGCGTAAGGGTTTCATCCATGGGCAGGTAGGAACAGCCGTAGCGCGCAATTCCCTTTCTTGTCCCCCAGGGCGTTCTTGATGCATTCCCCCAGAACTATTCCTACGTCCTCCACCGTGTGGTGGGCGTCCACCTCCAGGTCGCCGCGGGCCTGGAGGGTCAGGTCCATCAGGGAATGGCGAGCCAGCAAATCCAGCATGTGGTCAAAACGCATGGCCCGTGGCGACGGCGGCGCACCCGGTGCCGTCCAGGTTCAGTTCCATGCTGATGTCCGTTTCACCGGTGACCCGTTTGCAAGAAGCGTTCCTCATGTGACTCTTCTATACCGAAGCCGCGGCGGAAGAAAGCAGGAAATACCGCATGGGGTAAGATTTGCCCGCTTTTCCGCGCAAAAAACCGCATGGCCCAGTAATAGGGCCATGCCACCGGAGCCCCCTCCATCAGAAGAATTCCAGGAGGCTTTTATATTAAACAACACGGGGTAAATGGACTAAACAGGCCCGACGGACAGAATGGGTCCAGCTTTACTTGATCCATCCTGTCCATGAAGGCCATTTCTGCGGCGCTCCCCGGAGGGTCTTTTCTCCGGGAAACAGCCGGATTATTTTTTCCTGGCCTTGGCAGCGGCAGCCCGTTCCTCCTGGCGCTTCTTGTCCCGGTCTTCACGGGCCTTGCGCGCCGCTTCCGCACGTTCCGCGCGTTCGCGGGCACGCTGTTCCTGCAGGCCCGCGCGCACCGTCTCCGTCAGTTCCTCATAGTATTCCCTGGGAACCTGGGCGGTGCGGACTTCCGTCAGGGCCTCCATGGCCTCGTCAAATTTCTTCTCGTCACACAGGTTCCAGGCCTTTTCCAGTGCGGCAGAGCCAGCCCCGTTTTCCGGGTCCTGGTTTTTCAGGCGTTCCGCATCCGTAGCGGCCACCAGCTTGACGTCCCTCATGGCTTCCAGGGAGCCGGCCGCAGGTTCAAACCACCGGTCCCCGCGCTCCTTGACCTTCTTGCGCAAGGCCCGGTGCACTTCCGTGAGCTGGTTTTCACGCTCCCGGATGGCGGTCTGCCTTTTCTGGAAAGCGTCCATCAGGAGCTGGCGCTGCTCTTTCGTCAGCTTGGGGTCTCCGCGGCGCTTTTCCTCTTCCTTTCTCAAGGTTTCACGTTCCTTTTCCAGGGCTTTTTCCTTGGCGGCTATCATGACCTCCAGCTTGCGGTTAAGCTGGCCGGCGATTCTGGAGGCATCCGGATAGGCGTCCGCCAAAGCGGCGGAGCCGGGGTAGCCGTCACGCAGGCGGTCGTACACAGCCATGGCCTGGTAGGGATTGCGCACGGCAAGCGCCTTGAAGCGCTTCAACAGCTTGTTGGCCTCATGGTCGTATTTGGTGCGCACGGTCACTTCCGCCTCCTCCTTGGCTTCCTGGGCGGCCTGGGCTCCTTCCACCAGCTTCTTCTCCTCCAGCAGAACCACCACCCTGGCTCTGGCCTTGACGGCGGCGTCATGGGCAAGCCCCTGGGGATTCTTCTTGATAGTCTTGTCCAGGTCCGCCAGGGCGCTTTCCAGGTCCTTGGCGTTCATGGTTTCCGGCTTGGCGTACGTCTTGTTGATCTTGGCGGCCTCCAATTCATCCGGAGTCGCCTTCTTGATGGATTCAATCAGTTCCCTTTTAACGGTCACGGAATCCTTGATCCCGCCGGCTACGGGGACCAGGAGGCTGACGCTTTCCGGCGTTTCCACCTCCACGGTGCAATCCTTGTAAACGGTTCCATCCTTGAGTTTTACTTCATCCGCCGCGGCAAGCGGAACGAGTGCGGTCAACGCCAATATGAGGGACTTGTTCATAAATCTAAGGCTTTTTTCCAGAGTAATCTGACGAATACGTATCTTGCACTTTACCAGAAGACGCCCTCTTGGCGACAAAAAAAAGCCCGGAGCCGTAAAAACGGTTCCGGGCCCGGAGAGATAAAAAACAGGCTGTTTCTGGCTTACTTCTCGGCAACGGCTTCTTCAGCGGCCGGAGCGGCTTCCTCACTGGAAACGCGGGGGGCTTCCACGATGGCCACGATCACGTCGCCGGCCAGTTCCGTGTTCACGCCGGAGGGCAGCTTGAGATCGGCAATGCGCAGGGTTTCACCCAGCTTCAGGCCGGAGATGTCGGCAGTAATGGCTTCCGGCAGGTTCTTCACCTGGCAGACGATAGCCAGTTCATGAATGGTCTGGTCCAGCACGCCGCCCAGGGCTACGCCGGCGGCTTCGCCTTCCAGAATAACGGGCACGATGGAGTGGATGACCGTGGTGTCGGTCACGGCCTGGAAGTCCACATGCAGGCAGGCGTTGGTGATGGGGTTGTGCTGCACTTCCTTGAGGAGGGCCTTCACGATCTTGCCGTTAATGTCCAGGGCCACCAGGATATGTTCGGAAACGGCGGAGGCCAGCATGCGAGCGAATTCGCGGGCGTCAACCTGGATATTGACGTTGTCAAAACCGGGACCGTAAACCACGCCGGGGACCAGGCCCTGGCTGCGGAGTTGCTTCAGATTACCGGAGCCGCAGGCTCTCGTTTCGGCTGAGGGAATGGGATGTAGCCATGTTTTATAGAGGCAATATTGAGTGTTGATTGATAATGTTTCCTAATCGGGTTCAGGCAGAGGCCCCGCCGGGATTTCTGAACCCGCGTAAACCGGTACTCAGGTCAGGGCGCAGGACTCTGCACTAAAATTGGCTAAATGTCAAATAATGATGATACGGATTCTCCGTCATGTATGCGCTGCACGGCATGGCCCAGCAGGTCGCCCACGCTGATGCAGTCCACCTTGGGGCCATAGGCCATGGGAACGGTGTCGGAGGTAAGAACGCGTTCAATGCAGGAGCCGGCAATGCGTTCGCGGGCCATGTCCCCCAGCACGCCGTGGGACACGCAGGCAAACACGCGCTGTGCGCCGCGTTCCTTCAGGATGTTGGCGGCGGCGCGCAGAGTGCCGGCGGTCTCCGTCATGTCGTCAATCAGGACGGCGTCACGGCCTTCCACATCACCGATGACGTTCATGGCTTCCACATGCGTGGCGTTGACGCGGTGCTTGGCGACGATGGCCAGCTCCGCACCCAGGGCGTCGGAATAGGCGCGGGCCATTTTCACGCCGCCCACATCCGGGGAGACGACGACCAGGTTCTGGAGGTCTTTTACATAGTGCTCGCGCAAGTGGCGGATTAAAACGGGAGCGGCGTACAGGTGGTCCACCGGAATATCGAAGAAACCCTGGATCTGGGCGGCGTGCAGGTCCATGGTCAGCACGCGGTCCACGCCGGCGGCGGTCAGCAGGTTGGCCACCAGCTTGGCGGTAATGGGAACGCGGGGCTGGTCCTTGCGGTCCTGGCGGGCGTACCCGAAGAAGGGGACCACCGCGGTGATGCGTCCGGCGCTGGCACGACGGGCGGCGTCCACCATCACGCACAATTCCATGATGTTATGGTTGGTGGGGGGGCAGGTGGGCTGAATGAGGAAAACATCCTTGCCGCGGATGTTTTCATTTATCTTTACAAAACTTTCCCCATCGGGGAAAGTGTTCACCGTGACGTCCGTCAACTGAATGCCTACGCTTTGCGCAATGCGCTCCGCAAGTTCTCTGTGTGCTGTACCGCTGATAATCTTCATACCGGAAACTGAAAAGCGGACGCATTCTGAACACAGGTCCACATAATCGCAATACTTAATTCTCACAATTTGATTTTTCTCCATGATGGGTTCCCCCGTTCCAGATGCCAAAGAGAGATTTCTAACCGTCCCCATGATTGCCGCCCTGGCCGTGTGCGCCATCCTGCTGGCGGTGCCCTACCTAGCGTTTCCCGAATTCGGCTCTACCGGGAATGAAAGCAGCATCCAGTGGCTCGTTTCCTCCTGGAACAAGCAGACGGATTACGAACACGGCTGGCTGGTGGTCCCCATCATCGCCTTCATGCTGTACCACGCCAGAAAGAAGATTGCCCAGGCGCCCAGGCGCATGGACTGGCGCGGGCTGATCCTTTTCATCCCGGCGGCCCTGCTTCTGGCGCTCTCCTTCCGCGTGGGACAGCCCCGCGTGGCCGTGGGCGCGCTTCCCCTGATCCTGCTGGGCGGAGCCTGGTACCTGGCCGGACCGCAGATCGCCAGGCTGTGCGCCTTCCCCCTGCTCTTCTTCTGGCTGTGCATTCCCCTTCCCTCTTTCCAGCAGGCCACGGTGGAGCTGCAAATCGTCGCCACGGAGCTGGGGCACCTGGGTGCGGCCCTTTTCGGCGTGGATACCTACCTGCAAGGCACCAACATCCGCTCCACCGGCGGCCACTGGGACGCCTTCAACATCTCAGGGGGGTGCAGCGGCATGCGCTCCCTGATGGCCCTGCTCATGCTGTCCGCCGCCTGGGCCTACCTGTCCGACCTGAAGTTCTGGAAAAAATGCGTGCTCTTCCTCAGCGCCATTCCCCTGGCCGTCATCGGCAACGGCGTCCGCATCACCAGCATTGTGGTGCTGGCGGAATACGGGGACCCCGAGTTTGCCGCGAAAACCTGGCACGACTGGTCCGGCCTGCTGTTCTTCTTCCCCATCTGCCTTCTCGGCCTGGCGGCCGTCCACTCCCCTGCTGGCCGGGGAGCTGATCTGGAAGCCGTCCCGGCGCAAAAAGCTGGTCGTTAAAATGAACAAGTCCCACTAAGCGTTTCCGCCGCCATGAACATTAAAACGCTCAAGATTTTCGTCCTTCCCCTCCTGCTGGCCGTCACGCTCGGCGGCATTTACCTGATGCCGCGCAAGGGAGAGGTGCAGGATTCGTCCATCAGCATGGCCCTCCCCACCGGCATGAATCCGGACGGCTGGCACGGCACGCGCCGGCAGGAGTCTGAACAGGAGCGCGGCATCCTGGCTCCGGACACGGAATTCTCCAAGGCGGATTACGTGCAGGAAGTCCCCATCAGCCTGGACGCGCCGGAAACCGCTCCCGTGCTGTGCCGCGTCTCCATCGTCAAATCCGGCCATGACCTGAACAACTCCATCCACCGCCCGGAACGCTGCCTTCCGGCCCAGGGTCATTTCAACCTGACGGGAACCAAGGTGGAGGTGCCCGTGGAAGGCCACGGAATTATCAGGATGACCAAGCTGAAATCCCAGCAAAACATCACTCCGGACCAGCCGCAGCCCATCATTCTGGACAGCATGCACTATTACGTGTTCATTGGCCACCGCCACATGACGGAGGACCACCTGGCCCGTACCCTGACGGATATGAAGGACAGGGTGCTGTACGGCGTGGACCAGCGCTGGTGCTACTTCCAGATTTCCACCGCGTACGGGGACAAGATCAAGGTGCCGGAGGAGGAAGCCCGGAAACAGACGGAGCGCCTCATCAGCCAGCTTCTTTCCCAACTGGTGAAGTGGGACGAACTGGACCGGTAGCGCTCCCCGCCCCGCGGCAGTCAGCCCGGAAGACGGCCTTCCAGCCATGCGGAGGCCGCCTGAAAAAGGCTGCACGTTTCTTCCACGGGGGCTTCATACAGCATGGGAGCGGGCCTCCGGTGGGAATAAAGGCGGCCCTCCCGGTCGCGCCGGTAGCCGGAAAAAGCCAGGTTGGCGTCCGCCCCGGCGCAGTGCCCCCAGCGGCCGCCGATCCTGGGCACCACGTCCATGAAGCCGCCCCCGTCCCGCAAGTAGGCGTTCCCCCACCATTCCACGCAGGCCGGGCGCGCGTTTTTCTGCCGGCGCGCCACGGCGTCTATGGTCAGGAGGCAGAGCGGAGCGGCCTGAACAGACTGGCGCCTGGCTACTTCCACCGCGCAGGAGCCTCCGTAGCTGTGCCCTATCAACACGACGGGCAGCCCGGGGCATTCCCGGCGCAGCTCTTCCAGCTCCGCCGCAATTTTTCCGCACCTGTCCAGGAACACGCCGCAGCCGCCCCCGTCCCAGTGGTAATAGGCCGTGGCATGCGCCACCCCTGGCAAAAAACCGGGAAACCTCTTTTCCACCCGGCTCAGGCAACCCGCCACCACGTCCCCGAAGCCGCCGATGAACACGGCCAGGTAACCGGGAGCGCTTCCGCGGGAAAGCAGGTTCAGCGTCCTTTGAAAATGCATGACGGAGCCCATGATGGAGAAATCACGTCAATATCCAAGTCCATAAGACGTTCTGGCTTGATAAAACCTGCAAACTGTCCAAATGTGATGGTATGCAAGTAATCATTCACCAATGGGCCTTCAACGGAAGCTTTGACCAGCTTGCCTCCCTGCCCCGCCAGGAACTCGTCAACGACTGGTTCGGCTACGACGTGGAGCCAAGCGCGGAGTTCGCCTTCGCCACGGACGGCGAGTACCTCTGGTTCCTGGCCTCCCGCAGCAAGGAAGCCACCGTCCATCCGGACGCCCGGCCCGGCCAGTTCCTGCCGGAGCTGTGGCGGTACGACCTGGCGGAATGGTTCATGGCCGCCGGGGACGGCACCAATTACTGGGAATTCAACCTTGCGCCCAACGGCGCGTGGTGGGCCTGCGCCTTTTCCGACACCCGCCGGGCCAATGAAGACATTCCCGCCCCGCTGGCCGTGGATACCAAATGCATCCTGACGGACGAGGGCTGGTGCGCCATGGCCCGCATTCCGCTGAACGAACTGCGCGGCGTGGACGTACGCGACTGCAAGCTGGCCGCCACGTTCATCCTGGACACCCCGGACCAGATTTTCCTGACTACGGCGGACGACCTTTCCGGCAACCCGGACTTCCACCGCCCGGACTGCTTCTGCACCCCCATTCTCAAATAATCCATGTCTTTGGAAGAAGACATTTCCCGCATCCTGGGGCCTGAAAAGGTCTCCGGGGCTCCGGATGTGCTGGCCGCGCACGCCGGGGACAAATGGTACGCGTCCGTGCTGCCGGAGGCAGTCGTCTTCCCGGAAAGCACGGAGGACGTCTCCCTGCTCCTGCGCTACGCCTCCTCCATGAACATTCCCGTCACGGCCCGCGGCGGCGGCGTGGGATACGTGGGGGCTGCGTTCCCGTGCGCGGAGGCATCAGCCTTTCCCTGGAACGGATGAACCGCATTCTGGAAATCTCCCCGGAAGACGGCGTGGCCGTGGTGGAACCCGGCGTCATCACGGCGGACCTCCAGCGGGAAGCCCGCGCGCTGGGCTGGTTCTACCCACCGGACCCGGCGTCCAGGAAGGAATGCAGCATCGGAGGCAACATCGCCACGAACGCAGGAGGCCCCAGATGCCTGAAATACGGAGTCACCAAGGCCTACGTGCTGGGCCTGACCGTAGTGCTTGCCAGCGGGGAAGTGGTGGAATGCGGAGGGCGCACTCACAAGAACAAAACGGGCTTCGACCTCGGGGACCTCTTCATCGGTTCGGAAGGGATGCTGGGCATCGTCACCCGGGCCATTCTGCGGATCATCCCCCATCCGGAAGCCTTCGGCGCGCTCAGCGCCAGCTTTCCTCAGTTCCCGCTGGCCGCCGCCGCCGTGCAGCGCATCCTGAACAGCGGGCACCTTCCCTCCGCCCTGGAAATAACGGACAGCTTCACCCTCCGCGCCGCCCGGGCCTACCTGGGGGACAGCGCCCTGCCCTCCGGCAGCCGCGGCCACCTGATTGTGGAAGTGGACGGCAGGCAGGCCGCCGTGCGGGAAGAACTGGATTCCCTCTGCGCCTTGCTGGAAGAATGCGGCGCAACCGACATCCTGCGCGCGGACACGGAAGAGAAGGCGGAAGCCATTTGGCAGCTGCGGCGTGAATTTTCCTACAGCCTGAAAGCCACCGGCATGACCAAGCTGAATGAAGACATCGTCATCCCCAGGTCCCGCCTGGTGGACCTGGTGGAATTCTGCGAGGCCATGAACCGGGAAACGGGGCTGGACATCGCATGCTTCGGCCATTCCGGAGACGGCAACATTCACACCAACATCATGGTGGACGATTACGCGGACCCGGAGAAGAAAGCCCTGGCGGACGCCTGCGTGGACAGGCTGTTCCGCTGGGTGCTGGAACACGGGGGCACCATCACCGGGGAACACGGCATCGGCCTGGCGAAGGCCAAATGGTTCCGGGAAGCCGTGGGAGAAGGAGCCTTCCACCTGCACGAACTGGTCAAATCCGCCCTGGACCCCCGGAATTTGCTGAATCCGGGCAAAATGGGCCTCCCGTAACGTAAAATAGACTTCCATGATGCCCCCGGACGGGGCATCATGGCAACCGCACTTCATGAACAGCCCGCACAAGTCCATCCTAGCTGCCCTTTACGACCATTTCCCGGTCGCAGATGCCATCCTGGTGTTTATTCTGGACCATCCCCTGGCCTGGTTTACGCCCAAATGGCGCAGGAAAGGCCGCATGGCCCTGAAAGCGGTGCGCCGCTACGTCAATTACAACCGCGACCTTTTGCCGCCCGAGCGCCTGGCGGAGTTTGAAGAAAACCGCAACCTGCTGAAAACGGCCCACCGCCGGGGTGACAGGCAGCAGGTGGAAACCATCACTGCCAAACTGGAATCCACGCTGGAATCCATTCCCGGCGCGCTGCCCTCCGGACTGGCGGAAAACGTGGAGGTGCTGTTCGTGATTCTGGCCATTTTCCTGGGCCTGCGCTGTTATGTAGTCCAGCCCTTCCGCATCCCGACCGGCTCCATGCAGCCCTCCCTGAACGGCATCCGCGCCGTCCCCCAGGAGGGAGACCCCACCCTGATGAAGAAAATCGGGGACATGATCCTGTACGGCGGCTCCTATGTGCATGAAACGGCCTCCAAGGAAAAGAAAATCGTCCGCTTCGAGCCCGCTACCAAATACCTCCTGCTCACGGTAACCAACGTGATTTTCGACGACGGCTCCAAGCTGGAAATTCCGGCGGCGGAGGCGGAGACGCGCCGCTACTTCCTCAACCAGGAACCGCGCTTCGAGTCCGAACGGCACACGCCGTTCAGAAGCTACCTGCCGGGGGATACGATCGTGAACGCCCGCTTTGACGCCGGTGACCTGATCGTGGTGAACAAGATGGCCTACCACTTCCGCAAGCCGGAGCGCGGGGAAGTCTTCGTCTTTGACACGCGCGGCATTGAAGGCATCGCCAACAAGGGAAGCAGCACCGGGCAGGAAGGCGGAACGCACTACGTCAAACGCCTCTCCGGCGTACCGGGAGATTCCCTGTCCATCCGGGATTCCCAATTGATCGTCAACGGAAAACCGGCCACGGAATGGACCATCCAGAGGGTAGCTTCCGGCAAGCCCCCCTACCAGCCCTGCGGCTATGTGGCCCTTCCCGCCCCCCTCAGCCTGCTGGACGGCAGGGCCTACATCACGGAAGGGGGAACCGTGCACCTCTCCAATGATAAAAAACGCCCCTACCTGCGTGAGTACGTGGCCCTGGGCGACAATTCCACCCGTGAAAAATTCCTTTTGACTCCCGGTACTGGGGGCCCGTTCACCAATACAACATCGTAGGCCCCGCCAGCTTCTGCCTGTGGCCCTTCACTTCCCACTGGGGGCTTATCCCCTGATTCCCGGCCATTCCGCAGGCACGCTTTCCCCGTCAAGACATGACTCAAGCTCAGACTATTACAAGCAAGGCCAAGTCCAACCTGGCCTTCGCCCTCATTGACCTTCCTGAAGAAGAACGCCGCCACATGGCGGGGACACGCCTTCTGCCGTACGGTGGACGACATCGTGGACGAACCGGGAATGACGCCCCGAGAACGCCACGACGCCCTGAACCGCTGGATAGAAGTCATCAACGGCGGAGACGTTCTGGAGCTGACGGAGCTGGAAGAAGACATCATCGCCCTCATCCAGGACCTGGAGCTGGACACCACCCCCATGCTGCACCTGATTGAAGGCTGCCGTTCGGACATCTGCCAGCAACAGCCCCTGAACCGTGACGAACTGCTGGATTACACTTACTGCGTGGCCTGCTGCGTGGGCCTCACCTCCGCCCGCATCATGGGCGCCGGGGAAGCCGCCTACCCGTACGCCATCGCCCTGGGGCACGCGCTGCAAATGGTGAACATCATCCGTGACGTGGCGGAAGACTGCGGCAAATCCAACCGCATCTACCTGCCCAGAGAGGACATGGACCGCTTCGGCTACACCCTGGAAGACCTGCGCGGCAGAGTCTATTCCCCCCAGCTTCAGGAACTGCTGCAATATGAAGCGGACCTGGCGGAAAAGTTCTTCGCGGAGGCGGAGGAGGAATACAACCGCCTCAGCCCGGAGGATAGGGCGGCGCTCGTTCCCGCCCAGGCCATGGCGCTCATCTACCACACCATTCTGGACAAAATGAAGGCGGGCGGCTTCCGCATCTTCGACATCCGCTACCGCGTCAACACCTTCCACAAGCTCTGGCTTCTGTTCCGCACCAAGCTGGACATCGACCCCCAGTCCTACTACGACAAGTCCAAGGCGTACTATGACAAGCTGGTCGGCTTCCTTTCCCGCCCCGGCAGGAAGGATGAAAAGTAAGGGCCGCTCTCCCGGCGCGCAGGGCAGAAAACCACGGCCTTTCCTTCCGGCCCTGCGGGCATTATGCTTGTCCTGAAAGCCGTGTTCCTGTAGGAGTGCAGCATGCAAACTCCCGCAGCCACCCTGCTTCTTGTTCTCACAACACTAACCGGGCTGTGCGCGGCAGCGGACTACCCGGAACGGGCGCAGCGCACACAATCCGCCGGGAACCATACCTGGTACATAGACCCGGACCAGGGAAACGACGGCAACCCCGGAACTTCCCCCTCCACGGCCTGGAAGAGCATGTCCCCGGCCAACCGCCTCATCATGTCGCGCGGGGACACGCTCGTCATCCAGCCCGGAGAGCATGCGGCCTCTCTGGCGCTCATGGGGGAAGGCTCCAGACAGGCCCCGGTCACTATCCGGTTCATGCCCGGCAGGCACGTTTTCAAGCACGGCACCCTGGTCACCGGAAAGCCGCAGATTTCCAACACCAATGACGCTCCCAACGAGGCCAAGGCTATGGCCATCCGCCTGGTGGAGGCCAAAAACGTACGACTGGAGGGCAAGCCGGGAGCCACCGACATCCTGCTGGAGGGAAAAGCCATTTTCGTCTGCATGGAGCACGGAAAACGTTTCCCTGAACGGCCTGGGCTTTGACTACGTGCACCCTACCATGGGGGAATTCCTGGTGACGGAAGTTGAAGGAAACACTATGAAGGCGACCATTCCGGACGGTACCCTGTATACGGTGAAGGACGGCTCCCTGACCTGGCGCGGCCCCGGCTGGGAATTCCGGATGGGAGGATATTCCAAGGTCTTCGATGCCGCCTCCGGCACCTTCCAGGGCCGCTTTGACCCGGGAAAAACAGTCATTAAAGAACTGTCCCCCGGAAAAATCAGCATCACGTTCAAGGAAGGCGCCCCGACCATGCGGGCGGGACAATCCTACCAGAACCGAAACACGCGGCGGGACTGCTGCGGATTTTTCCAGCACAGGAGCAGGAACATCGTCTGGAACAACTGCCATATCTACTACATGCACGGCATGGGCGTGGTTTCCCAGTTCAGCGAGAATATCATATTCAATAACTTGAAGATAGCGCCGCGCCCCGGCTCCCTGCGCAAATTCCTCCTGGGCGGACAACCTGCATTTTTCCGGATGCAGGGGAAAATCATCGTCAGGGACTGCGTGCTGGGAGCCTCCCATGACGACGCCATCAACGTGCACGGCACCCACCTGCGCATTGTGGACCAGCCGGCGCCCAATAAAATCACCGTCCGGTTCATGCACCCCCAGACCTTCGGTTTTGACGCCTTCGCGGTGGGGGACCGGATTGACTACGTTTCCTGCAAGACGCTGGTTCCTTACGCCTCCAATACCGTTTCCGGCATCAAAAAGCTCAATGAGAAGGAAATAGAACTCACGCTGCGGCAGCCCAACCCCGGGAACATCCAGCCCAACGACGCCGTGGAGAACACCACCTGGACGCCCTCCGTCCACGTCAGCAACACGGTTTGCCGCCACATTCCCACCAGGGGCTTCCTGCTTACCACCAGGAAGCCGGTGCTGATTGAACGGTGCCGGTTTGAGAAGACGGGCATGCCTGCCATTCTGGTGGAGGATGACGCCTCCGGCTGGTATGAATCCGGTGTGGTCAAGGACATGGCCATCTCCCGCAACACCTTCATTCAATGCGGGGAGGCCGTCATCCAGATCGTTCCGCACGCCCCCCAGCCGGACGGAAACGTTCACGAGAACATCACCATCACCGGCAATACGTTTGACCTCAGGAATGGCACCGCCATCCGCACCCGCCATACCGGCAACGTAAAGGCGGAGAAAAACACCTTCACCAAAGACGGGAAAAACATTCCCGCGGAGAAGGCGGTGGATATCCGGTAGGGAGCCTCCCCTTTTACCGGTGCCGTGAAACATGCACCGTCACGGAGACGCTGTCCGTCCGCGGCAGGATGAACTTGCGCAGGGTGACGATCACGTGACGCGCGCCGAACTCCTTCAGGCAAACCTTTCCCATGTCCTCCGCCAGCGTTTCCACCAGCTTGCGGGGTCGCGCCATGGCTTCCGCCCTCAGGGCGCGGGCGATGGAATCATAACAGACGGTCCTGGAAAAATCGTCGTTCAGGCCAGAGAGGGCTTCATCCGGATAAAAAGTGATATCCGCCTTCAGGGTCTGCATGGAGGCGCGTTCCTCCTCCGGCACGCCGATGAAGGTATCCAGCTCCAGGCCGTTGATGTTGATGGAATCCTGCGTATCTGAAGGCAGGGCATAGCGGCGCATCAGCGTGCGCAGGACAAGCAGGTCCGGAACGATGATGTCCGGCCTAGCCTTGGAAAGCTGGGCAGCGTCATTATAGCCGGTCAGCACGGCGATGGACGTGATGCCCGCATGGTGGGCGGTCTCTATGTCATGCTGCATGTCCCCGATGAACGCGGTTTCATGGGCATGCAGCCCGTGCTGGGCCAGCAGGGTGTGGATATGGGCGTCCTTATGGCGGATGCCCGCGTGAATAGCTTCAAAATATTCCATCATGCCCAGCTCCCGGCACTGGATGTCGAACTCCTTGGCGTCCACGCTGGTGAGGATAAAGCAGCGCACGCCGCGCGCGCGGCAGAACTCCAGGAATTCCCGCGCGTTCGGCAGCACCTCCACCGGCGCGTTGGAAACGCGGAAGGCGTACCGGAAATGGTCTTCCAGTTCATTCAAATCCGCCTGGGGCAGCACGCGGGCATAATAGTCCGGATAGGGAAGCTGGAATTCCGCGCGGAATTCATCCCTGTCCATGCAGGGTTTTCCGTACTGGGAAAAAACGTAATTGGACGCGTCCAGCGTCAGGGCCAGGTCATCCACCAGGGTGCCGGACCAGTCGAAAATGAGATTCTTGAACATGGGAATGCGTATCGGGAAAAACTCAGTCCAGGGCGTACCGCATGGCGGCCAGCCCGAAGAAGGCGGCCGTCTCCACCCGGAGGACGATGGGGCCAAGCGTAACGGGAGAGAATCCGGCCTCCAGCGCCATGGCCGTCTCCTGGTCCGTAAAGTCGCCCTCCGGCCCCACCAGCAGGGCAGCACTCCGCACGGAGCGGGAGCGGGCTTCCTCCAGCACGTCCCTGACCGGGCGCACGCCGGGCACCAGGGAGGCGATCACGTTCAGCCCTTCCGGCGCTCCGCGGCGCAGCCATTCCGCAAAGGGAACGGGAGCCGCAACCTCGGGAAGCGTGTTCTGGCCGCACTGCTTGCAGGCCTCCAGGGCGATGCGCTGCCACTTCTGCCTCTTGGCCTCCGCCTCCCGCGCGTTCAGGCGCACGATCGTGCGGTCCGTCAGGAGCGGAACGATGGCGGAAACGCCCAGTTCCACGGATTTCTGAATGATGAGGTCCATGTTGGCTCCTTTGGGGACCGCCTGGCACAGCGTCAGATGGGCCAATTCTGGAGCGGGAGGACATTCCTCCCCCGGAGCCAGCAGCACCCCGGAACTGCGCGGAGGTTCCGCCACCACGGCATGGGCGGCGCGGCCGCAACCGTCAAAGACGACGCAGGAATCACCCTGTTTCAGGCGCAGAACCTTGGCGGCATGGTGTGCCTCATCCCCGCGCAGCTCCCAGGAGGGAGCGGCCCATTCCGAAGCCGGGAGGTAAAAGCGAGCCATGCGTGAAAGGGAAAAACGGACCTTACTTGTTCTTCAGGTAGCGCGCCGCCTTGTCGGCAAACGCCACGCAGGCCGGCTGGTTGCGCTTCTCATCCACCGTGGAGGCAAAGGCGTTCAGCTTGTCCATCTGGTCCTTGGTGAGCTGGGTGGGAATTTCCACCTCCACTTCCACCAGCATGTCCCCTACGTCCGAACTGCGGAGGGCTTTCATGCCCTTGCCGCGCAGGCGGAAGATCATGCCGTTCTGCGTGCCTTCCGGCAGCTTGATGGTGGCCGCGCCTTCCAGCGTGGGAACCTTCAGCCTGCCGCCGGAGACGGCCAGGGAAAGCGGAACCGGAACCGTGCAGCTCAGGTCGTTGCCTTCCCTCTGGAAAATATCGTGAGGTTTTACGTCAATAAACACGTGCAGGTCCCCGGTGGGGCCGCCGTGCACCCCGGCATCCCCTTCCCCGGCGATGCGGAGCTGGCTGCCCGTGGCCACGCCTGCGGGAATGCGGATGGTGATGTGGGAATCCTCCCTCACGCGCCCTTCCCCGCGGCAGGCGGGGCACGGGTCCGAGATGATTTCCCCGGTGCCGTGGCAGGTGGGGCAGGTGGACTGCTGGACGAAAAAGCCGCTCTGCTGGGTGATGATGCCGCGCCCCTGGCAGGTGGGACACGTCTTGAACGCTTCCTTTCCATCCCGGGCTCCGGTGCCGTGGCAGGCCTTGCAGGTCACCAGGCGCTCAATCTCCAGCTTCTTGGTGCAGCCCTTCGCGGCTTCTTCCAGCGTAATGTCCAAGTCATAGCGCAGATCGGAACCGGGCCTCTTGGAGGATCTCTTCTGGCCGCCGTGGCCACCGCCGCCGAACATGTCCGCAAAACCGCCCATTCCGGAAAACATCTGGGCAAAAATATCCATCGGGTCCTGGAACCCGCCTCCGCCATAGCCGCCGCCTGCGGCAGGACCCCTGTTCAAAGGCGGCATGGCCGAAAGCGGTCGTAAGCGGCCTTTTTGTCCGCATCGGAAAGCACCTCGTAGGCCTCTCCCAGCTCCTTGAACTTCTCTTCCGCGGAAGGATCGTCCGGATTGCGGTCCGGGTGGTATTTCAAGGCCAGCTTGCGGTAGGCCTTCTTGATCTCATCATCAGTGGCGTCCTTGGAAACGCCCAGGATCTCGTAATAATCTTTCTTAGCCATGTGGCGTGAATGTTAAAAAAAACGGTCAAACTTGCGGTTCGGGTTCCGGAGTCTCGGCCACCACGACGTTTGCCGGGCGCAGAAGCCTGTCCTTCAGCTTGTATCCCTTGCGGATGACGCGGAGCACGGTGCCTTCAGGCTGGTCGGAGGGTTCGCGCTGGAGGGCTTCCTCCGTGGCGTGGTCAAACATGCTGCCCACTACCGGTTCAATGGCGCTCACGCCATTGCTGGAAAGCGAATTCGTCCAACTGCTTCTTCACCATGCTCATGCCGATGTAAATCATGGAGGCGGTATCCGCGCTGGCCGCCGCCATGCCCATTTCAAAATTGTCAATCACCGGCAGCAATTCTTCCAGCAGGCGCTGGTTGGCAAACTTGGCGCATTCTTCCTTTTCCTTCACCATGCGCTTGCGGTAATTGTCATATTCCGCGGCAGTGCGCATGGCGGTATCCCTCCATTTAAGCAATTCCTCTTCCAGGGAAGCTTCCGCTCCTTTTTCCTCTGCGGGGGCGTCCTGGGCCTGTTCCAGAACTTCCTGCTCTTCCGCTTCCGCGTTCTTCTCTTTCTCTTCGTTGCTCATGCGGACAATGTAGATACTTTTACCGAATGCGTCAACGGCCTGCTAAGACATGGATGACGTTTGACGCGTGATGACCGGAACATGATGCAACTCATCTATGCAGAAAAGGGAATGGCGGCTTTCCGGCCAGCCTCCCTAAGCTTCCGGAACGCCTGCCGCAGGCAGCAGCCGGGCAAGCTTTTCCGCGCAGCCGTCCGGCAGCTCCACCACTTTCAGCCGGGCTGACTCTCCGCGCAGCAGGCTGACGGCGGACCGGGGAACGTCCAGCCACGCGGACAGGAACAGGATGACGGCCCTGTTCGCCTTCCCCTCCACGGGAGGCGCGGCAATGCGCAGCTTCAGCACGCGTCCGGCACGGGGATCGTCCTCCCAGCCCGCGGCTTCGCTCTTCTTCGCGTTGGGAATGACTTTCAGGGCCAGCTTCATGCCTTGCGCCTTTCCGTCCCGGATTTCCCGCTTTGCCTCGCCACCAGGTCCGCGTACCTGATGAGGCCGCCCCCGAACAGGTCCAGAGCGCTCCCCGCCGTGGCGTCCATCGCGCCGCCGCTCAGGGCGTCTATCTCGTCAAAATCCTGAATACGGCTGATTCCGCCGGCATAGGTCATGGGCAGGCGGCGCCAGCTTCCCAGCATCTCCACCAGTTCCCGGTCAATGCCCGTGCAAAGGCCTTCCACGTCCGCCGCATGGATAAGGAACTCCGCGCAGTGCTCCGCCAGCATGTCCAGCGTCTCCGCCGTCACCTGGAGCTCCGTCAAGGTCTGCCACCGGTTCATGGCCACGGCCCAGCCGCCCGGAACCCTGCGGCAGCTCAAATCCAGCACCAGGCGTTCCGCGCCCACGGCGGAAACAAGGTCCTTGAGCTTCCCCTCCAGAAATTTCCCCTCCGCATCAAACAGGCAGGAGGTGACGATCACATGGCTGGCTCCGGCTGAAATCCATTCCTCCGCGTTCCCCGGCGTTATGCCGCCGCCTACCTGGAGGCCGCCCGGCCACGCCGCCAGGGCTTCCCGCGCCGCAAGGTCGTTGCCGGGTCCCAGCTTGATCACGTGGCCGCCGTGCAGGCCGTCCCTGCGGTACAAATCCGCATACCATGCCGCGCCGCGGTCGGAGACGAAATTGGTGCGCAGGGAAGCTCCGTCCTGCGTCAGGGAACCGCCCACGATCTGCTTCACGCGCCCGTCATGTAATGCATGGTCTGAATCTCGTCACGCGGCCACTTTGCCCGCCCCATCCCCGCAGGTCAAGAAGGGATTACCCTCCGGCGCCGTCCGGAAAACGGGCGCGGAAAATTACACAAAACAGTCCCGGGCCTCCGCTTTACCGGATAACCGCCCCTGAACATCGTTCAAGAAGCCGATGAAAAACAACCTCGTCAAATGCCGCGCATCCGCGGTGCGGAATGCCAGGGCCGCCGCGGCTCCACTGCCGGCCCTGCCGCCCCAGGCCTCCCTACGGCGGGCCGCCGTCCCATTTCCACCGCCGGTAAACAACACGCGCCGCGGAAATACGGAACGGAAAAAGGCCACTCATGGAATAACGCGCCTTCCGGCACATCCTTTCCTTTATTCAGGGAAGGAAAGGCCGTACCACCCTTCCCCGAGCAGCTTCACCAGGGTGAAGGAATATTCCCCCTTGCGGTTGGGCTCCTTGCTGCGGGAAAGCAGGACGCGCACGCGGAGCATGTCAAGCTCGTCATTAGCGTTCAGCACCCGGTATGGGGAATGCTCCATTTCCTCATTGATTTTAAACAGCATAAACAGTCGCTTGCCCGTTTCCGATTTTCTGGGAACATAAACCATGGGCCGCGCAATGCTGCGCTCCTCCGACCCCGTTCATTCCGGGAGCGATCAGCTTGAACGCGTAGTTGTCCTTATTCTCCGACATGCGGTCCCGGATCATCCACACGCGGAATTCCCGCGATGTCCTCCCCTTTTCCACGGACAAAATCCTCCCAGTTCACCGGCTGGTAGCGGGCGAACTGCTGCCAGTCCAGCTTCCAGGAGCCATCCTGTCCATCCTTGAAAAAGCAGAATCCCATGTCGGGCGTCTTTTTCATCAGCAGCTGGGCGCAGGGATGCCCCTCCACCTCAAGCACGGCGAAACTTTTAGGCCCCACGGGCTTGCTGGCAATCACCTCAGGCGGAGATACGGCGTAATGCCTGACCATCAAAGGAAGCGATTGCAGGGAATTCCACACGAAGGAGGATTTCTGGACCACGTCCGGAGCGCTCAAATATTTCTGCGCCTCCACCAGGCAATTGCGCAGCAGGTCCTGCCGCTCCATCGGGGGGATGTGGCAGGGAGGCCAGAAACTGTAGTCCACCTTGTCCTTCAGCGTGGCCTGCAATTCCCCGGACAGCATCTCCGGCGTGGCGCAAATCCGAGCGGCGGCCCCTGAATCCCGGGATGCCTGGCGCTTCTGGAGCCAGAAAAAAAGGCCGCCGAAAAACAGCCCCAGCGCCATCATGAAGAAGATGACGGACAGAATGCGCCCCAGCGCGCCGCCCGCTTTTCCGCCGCTCCTGCGCGCGGCAGGGGGAAAGGGGCGGTATTGTCAGATAAATCACTCATTTTAAACAGGAAATACCCACAGAAAACAACTGCGGAAGGATGGTCAAACACTACCGGAACGCCAAAAGGGTAACGCAACGATAAAAACAGACACATTTTTTTATCCCTTCCGGAGAAAATTGTTTCACATCCACAAGCGGGTGATGTACATTAAACCGGACGAGTTTCAAGAACTCCCACCTTACCTTTCACCCCTCCCTCTTTTTAACGCCATGTTTGGATCATTCACCACCGTTCCCGCCCCCAAAGGGCAACAAGAATCCTGAATCCACCCCCAGCTGGATGGACGTAGCCAAGAGCCAGGACACCCCCGAACCGGTTGCGGAAGCCGTGCCCTCCCCCGCTTCCTACGCCCCCACCACGCGCGTCCAGCAGCTGACCCGCAATGTGCTGAACTCCGACGTGGAGGTTGTCGGCTCCCTGTGTTTTTCCGATGACCTGCTGATTGACGGCACCGTTGAAGGCGACATTTCTTCCGAAGGGGTGCTTTCCGTAGGCCAGCACGCCGTCATCCGGGCGGAAATCAACACCAAATCCGTCATCATCCACGGCAAGGTCATCGGCAATGTAACAGTCACGGACCGCGTGGAACTGAAAAGCACCGCGGAACTCGTAGGCGACATCCAGGCCGCCTCCCCTGGCTATTGAAGGCGGCGCGATCTTCATCGGCCATTCCACCGTAGGCGCCCCTACGGTAGGCACCGCCGGAGCCTCCGCCGCGAAGAAAGCGGCCCCCGTTCATACCTTCACTCCGGAACCGGAAGCCCCCGCCCCGACCAGCCAGAGCACGCTGGACATTGACGCGGAATAAGAAAAACCTTCTACCAGCCATTTTCAGGGGCGTCAAAGGAACGGATCGTTCTTTTGCCGCCCTCTTTGTTCCATGACTCCCTCCTTCCATCCCGTTCCACGGACCAGCAGCGCGCCTTCCGGGAAAATCAGGCGTCCCGCCCGGCCCCGCCCTGGACGCTCCCGGCAGCCGCGGAAAGCAGCCCTGCGCCCACCCGGGAGGTAGAATGCTTTTCCTGCCGCAAAAACACCGTTCCCGTCACGGCCGTCCCAGATGCACGGCCTGTCAGACCTGCGGAAGCGTCACCGATCCCAATGCAGACCTGAAGGGACTGAACATCGAATGCCGGGACGCTGGTCTTATACGGCAGGGCGTCCGGCGATTTTCTGTGCCGGGGCGTCTGGAAAAACGGACCAGCACATCTCCGGCTCCATCTCCGCCCGCAGGCTGGTGGTGGAAAAAAGACTGGGTCACAGGAGCCATCCAGGTGGAAAACATCTGGATCCAGGGTTCCCTGGAAGGAACGCTCACGGCGGATGAAACCGTTACCATTCACCGGCACGCCAAATTCCTGGGGGACATCACGGCGCGCCGCCTCATCATTGAGGAAGGGGGCGCACCAGGGCTCCTTTACCCGGCTTACGTGACATGAACCTTCCCATCTCCATCCGCGGCGCACGCCAGCACAACCTCCGGAACCTGGACCTGGACCTTCCATCCAACAAGCTGATCGTGTTCAGCGGCCCTTCCGGCTCCGGAAAATCCTCCCTGGCGTTCGACACGCTCTTCTCCGAATCCCGCAGGCGTTTCCTGGATTGTCTTTCGGCACGGGCCAGGCAGGGCATGGAACAGCCGGAAAAAGCCGGAGGTGGACAGCATCACCGGACTGCCCCCCGCCCCTGTGCCTGGAACAATCCGCCAGGCAGCAGAGTTCCCGCACCCTGCTGGGGAGCATCACGGAAATTCTGGACTACCTGCGCATCCTGTATGCGGCTGCCGGCACTCCCCATGACCCGGAAACGGGCAAGGAACTGGTGCGCAAAAGCCCGGACCAGATTACGGAGGAACTCGTCTCCCTGCCGGAACAGACGCGCCTGGTCCTGGCCGCTCCGGCGGAAGCCCTGCTGGCCCAGGACCCTGCGGCGACTCTGGGCGACTTCCAGCGCCAGGGCTTTCTGCGGGTCTATTGGAACGGGGAGATGCAGGATATTGAGGAAATAGGCTCCCCGGCTCCTCCCCCGCCGGATGCCGCCCTGGTCATCGACCGCATCATCGTCCGCGGGGAAAACACGGCCTCCCGCCTGGCGGACTCCCTCCAAACGGCCCTCCGGATCAATCCGGACGAGGTGCGGGCCATCATCACCAGGCCGGGGGAAGAAACTACCGTCCAGGCCTTCCATACCCGCTACCGCAACCCGGAAACGGGCTTCCTGCTTCCCCAGCTTACGCCCCGCCATTTCTCCTTCAACTCTCCACTAGGCGCGTGCCCTTCCTGCCAGGGCTCCGGCCTGAATGAGCGGGAAAAAGGCCCATGCTCCGCCTGCGGCGGCCTGCGGCTCTCCCCCCTGGCGCTGGCCGTCACCATGCACACGCCGGACCGCGCCTATAACCTGGCGGAACTGACGGCTCTACCGCTGGAAGACATGGCCGGAGAGCTGGAACGGCTGAAGACGCCCGCCTCCCTGGCGGCGGCGCTGGACCCGCTCATGAAGGAGATCAACAAGCGCGTGCGCTTCCTGAACGAACTGGGCCTTTCCTACCTCTCCCTGGACCGGCAGGCAAACACTCTTTCCGGCGGGGAACTGCAAAGGGCGCGCCTGGCCTCCCAGCTGGGCGGCGGTCTTTCCGGGGTCCTTTACATCCTGGACGAACCTACTGCCGGACTTCACCCCGCCGATACGGACCGCCTGCTCCGCGCGCTCCGGACGCCCCGGGACCAGGGCAACACGGTCCTGGTGGTGGAGCACGACGAACAAATTCTGAACGCGGCGGACCATCTGGTGGACATGGGCCCCGGCTCCGGCACCCACGGCGGCCGTATTCTGGCGCAAGGTCCCCTTCCGGAAATTCTGGAAAACGCCGAGAGCCCTACCGGAGCATGGCTCTCCGGCAAACGGAGCATGCCCGCCTCCGGACACAGGACGGTTCCCACCGGGCATCTGGTCCTGGCCGGGGCGGACAAGCACAACCTCAACAACGTCACCCTGAACATCCCGGTAGGCACGCTGACCTGCATCTCCGGGCCCTCCGGTTCCGGAAAATCCACTCTTGTCCGGGACTGCCTCATTCCCGCGGTCAGGCAGGACATCCCCGGGAAAAAGGGCGTTCCGCGCCGCGTGCAGGGCTCGGAACACTTCAACCGCCTCGTCGTCATCGACCAGTCGCCCATCGGCAGGACGCCGCGCTCCACGCCGGCCACAGCCACCGGACTGCTCCAGGTTCTGCGCCCCCTTTACGCCCAGCTCCCTCTTTCCAAGCAAAGGGGATACACGGCGGCGCGCTTCTCCCCCAACATCCGCGGGGGGCGCTGCGAACGGTGCCTGGGCACGGGCATGATTGAAGTGGACATGAACTTTCTGGGCAACGTCACGATGCCCTGCGACGCCTGCCAGGGCCAGTGCTACAACCGGGAAACGCTGGAAGTCACCTGGAAGGGAAAATCCATCGCCCAGGCGCTGGCGCTGACGGTGGATGAAGCGGCGGAATTTTCTCCTCCCTGCCCCGGGCCGCCGCTATCCTGAAAAGCATGCAGGACGTAGGCCTGGGATACCTCAGCCTCAACCGCCGGGCAGACACCCTCTCCGGCGGGGAATCCCAGCGCATCAAAATAGCCGCGGAGCTGGCCAAGGCCCCGGCCTGGAAACTGGCGGAGGACGGCAAGCGCGCCCTCTTCATTCTTGACGAACCTACCAGCGGCCTCCACTTCAATGAAGTGGCCCTTCTTCTGACGGCTCTTTTCCGTCTGAGGGACGCCGGGCACACCATCCTCTGCGTGGAACACCACAAGGACCTGCTGAACGCCGCGGACTACCTGGTTGACATGGGCCCCGGAGCCGGAAGACATGGCGGAAACATCGTGGCGGAAGGAACGCCCGCCGCCGTAGCAGCCATGCCGGAAGCGCCCACGGCGCCGTGGCTTCTCGCCCGTTAAGGAAGAATAATTATTATTATCTTGACGTTTTTCAGGCTTTTATCTAGCAATATGGGAATTCCTCTCTGCTTTTCCGATGAATCCCCGTTCCTTTTCCCTAGCGCTGCTGGCGCTGTTTCTTCTTCCTGAAACACTCCATGCCACGCCCGTATTCCTTGAAAACGTCTCCGAATCCGGCGGATGGTATGACTGCAACAAGAAAAACCAAATGGAAGTGGGGCAGCGGTTCCATGACAGACCGTCCTTCCGGCTACTACAGCCCGGACAATCCCGTAGACAGCCAGCTCTGCTGGGCAGCGGCGGCCTCCAACGTTCTTCAATGGTGGCAGAATACCAGAAGCGACCTCTCACCTGCGACCCCCAACGGAAAATCCTCCACTTACGGCAACATGCCGGAAGCCTGCCAGCTGCGCATTTACCAAACCCTGGCGACGAGCTGGACTGACAAGGGAGGGTCCGTGGAACAGGCTTACAACTGGTGGTTCAACGGAGGAATGCTTCGCTCCGCCTTTTATGGGACCGACTCCACGATCAGGGACACCCCCTCCTCCGAAGGAGGCTACTGGAAAGAGCTGAACCTGACCGTGACCTACGACAAGTGGGGAACGCCGGACAACACCCCGCTATTCAAATCCTACACTTTCTGGGAGGGCGATACCAGGGACGGAATCTACAGCGTTTTGAAAAACAGCATCAACAACAACTGGGGAACCACGCTCAGCATCGGCCAGTACGGAACCGGCCACGCCATCACCATGTGGGGCTATGATATGGACGCGGACGGGAACCTGATTATCTACCTGACGGATTCCGATGACTATGCATTGGGAATGTTCCGGCAGAAAGTTATCGTGGACGATGAGAAACACATCTATCTGACCAGCGTGGACGGTGAAAACAACGTGTACGGCTATAATTACGGTGAAGCAGGCCTGACCGGCACCCGGCTGGGCGAACTTCAAAGCTTCACCGCCCCGCTGGGAGACCTCAGGATTCCGGAACCCGGCACTGGAATTCTCTCCCTCTGCGGCGTATTCCTTACCGTGTCCCGACGCAGGCGCATCCTGCGGTAAGGCCTTCCGAACTCCCTTCTCTCTCAAAAACGGGTCTTGATTCTTGCCGGGGAAATGTGCAGAATCGGGAAACGCATAAGTTCAGAAGAGCATGAATTGTTCCAATGTTCTCCAGTGCGGTTACCTGTGAAATGAATGACGCTTCCAACAACCACGGCGAGCTGGAAAGCACCGTCTCGACCTATTCCGTCGACATAGAAACCCTTCAGCAGATAGCCCTGAAAGGAGACGCCCAGGCACTGTTCCAACTGGCGATCAGTTATGAACAGGGGCGCGGGGTAGCGGAAAACCAGCAGGAAGCCTTCTACTGCTACCAGCAGGCGGCGGAACTGGGCCACGTGACAGCCCAGCTCAACCTTGGCTGGGCCTACTCCAACGGCATAGGCGCCCCGCAGGACAATGACAAAGCCTTTTACTGGTACCGGAAAGCCGCCGAGCAAGGCCATCCCACCGCGCAATTCGACCTCGGATTCTGCTATATCAACGGGCTGGGCGTGGAAAAAGACGAAAACCAGGCCATCACCTGGTACAAAAAAAGCGGCGGAACAGGGTCACGCGGTAGCCCAGCTCAACCTCGGCTGGATTTACGCCAACAGCGCCAGCCAGAAAAACTGGGAACAGGCCGTGTACTGGTACAAGCAGGCCGCGGAACAGGGGATCCCCGTGCCCAGTACAACCTGGCCTGGTGCTACGGCAATGGAAGCGGCACTCCGCGGAATCCGCAAAAAGCCGCCTACTGGTATGAGGAGGCCGCCATGCAGAACCACGCTACGGCCCAGTATAACCTGGGCTGGTGTTATGAAAACGGTTTCGGCGTGCAGCCGAATATCGACAAGGCGCTGGTATGGTACCACAAATCAGCCCTCCAGGGCCAGATCACGGCCCAATACACGCTGGGCTGGTGCTACGGCAACGGCCGGGGCATGGAAGTGGACATGGCCAAAGCCGTCCACTGGTACACCAAGGCCGCCGAACAGGGCCATACAACGGCCCAGCTCAACCTGGGGTGGTGCCACCTGAACGGCAAGGGAACGCCCGTCAACCGGGAGGAAGCCTTGAAATGGTATCTCAAGGCGGCGGAACAGGGCAACGCCACAGCCATGTTCAATGTGGGCAACTGCTACGCCCACGGCTACGGCATTCCGCAGGATGACGAACAGGCGGCGGAATGGTACCAGAAAGCCGTCAGGCACGGCAACAAAAAGGCTGCCAGCGCCCTGCGCCACCTGGCCTCAAGCAGGAAAAAGAGAAAAAACGGATGAAGAAACATAGACTCTCTTTCTCCTCAAGGTCCCATATTAAAATGTATTAAAATAAAAAATACCTTAAGTAATTGGTATTTCTTAATAACCCCTAGAACTTACATCTGCAACGGTGCTCCTTTAAGGAATCTTTATCTGGACGAATTTTGGAATAATTAATTTCCTTACCATCAAATGGCAGAATGTATTCTTTAAATATTTTACTATTCTGAATTTCCAACTTTTGGGTAAGTATTATACAATATTCATCATCTAATGCAAAATATCCGTTTTCAAAAGCTTTATCGTGCAAAACACATAAACATAGTCCATTAGAGACGTTACCACGTTTTTCAGAATTATCGACCCCGCGAGCAATATGAGAACCAACTAAAAATTTCGGATCATCCATTTTACAATCAGGAAAACAGCATTTATATCCATAATTTTTCTTAACGCCCTCAGAAAATTGAATTTGTCCAATGCGTTGTTTTATACTCCTCCACGCTTCAGATGCAGGAGTTGCTTTTTTACACCACTTGAAATATTTGGCTCATTATTTTCTCTTAGAATCAAGGATAGTAATCTTTCGTCACACTTGGAAAGATATGCACCGTTCAAACATTGCAACCTATCGTTTTGATATACAAAAAATCGATTAATTGGTATTTCAGCAAGCTCTTTGAGGTATTTTATCAACTCATTTTTATGAATGGAGAAAAAATCGTCCAAATGAACAGGTGTTTTGAAAGGGTGGTAATCTTTAAGCAATACACGAAAATAACTGGTCGCATAATCCCATTTTCCCCCTTGAGGAGGCCTTTCCAATGTCTCATGACCATCAGTAGCAGCTATAGAATATCCGACAAATGAGGCTAAATGTTTTTTGCTGGACCTTCAATATATTACTCCAATAAAGCCAAGAAATTTTTCGACTTCCATTCGAGTAGAATTTGTATGCATGGGGGACCAAAGACATTTAGTAAATCCCCATTCACCCCCGCCATGGATATTATCTCTGCTCATTTCGATCCAAATCATAATACACCGTCTTATCACATACTTCTTATTATATCAATATAGATTGAACTTAACTTTGATTCATTTATATTGAAAAATATTAACAGAAAAATTAAAATCATATAACCATTTTAATCTTAAAATTTATCGTTTTTCCGATTTCTAGCTCTACCAAATCTTGACAACCTTTCCACCGCCTCCGGCAGCCGTGTTGCGCCATCGCCGCCCAGCACGACGTCAATATCCTCAAGAGCGCGAATCAGATCGATCACTTCCCGCCGGGGCAAGGCCCCACCCGCAGACATGCAGAAATGGGTGCGGCACGCCAGCGGCCTTCCCTGGTAAATCATGCACTTCCCCTGCCCGTTCAGAAATGGGCAGCTTCCGTCCGGCGGCAGCTCCACGCGCGTGCGTCCGGCGGCGCGCCACGCCTTCCAGGCCATCCACGCCTCCCCCAGCGTCACATGCGGCGTCTCTCCTGTCAGCCGGAACCGGCAGCAGTCCGCCACGCCCGTGCAGGAACGCTGCGCCCGGGAAGCGCGGAGAGCGCCTTCATCCAGAAGGCGCCGCACTTCCATCAGCATTTCAGCGGAGGGAACAGCTCCCTCCGCTCTTCCATGATGGCACTTTCCCGGCGCCATGACTACGGCGGTTAATGCGTCAGGCCGTCGGCCTTCGCCTGGTTCCAATACGCGTACTCGGAACGGTTGAAGTCCACATACTCCGGAGACAAATCCGTAGTGTACACCGTATGGGAAAACTCGCCCCGGTTCAAATTGATATCCACCTGGAATGCGGAAACCTGCACGGCCTGCCGCAAATCGTCCGACGGAGTATCCGCCTGCATGCCGCCGCGGCAGGCGGATACTCCGGCGATGTCGATGTCGATCTTCTCTTCATCCACCTTCGCGCCGCAATAGCCCACGGCATGGATAATGCGCCCCCAGTTGGGATCGTTCCCGTTCCAGGAACTCTTCACCAGGGATGACTTGGCGACAGCTTCCGCCGCCTTCTTCGCTTCATCCTCCGTACGGCCTCCGGTCACATGCACGGTCACAAACTTGGTCACGCGTTCGCCATCCTGCACGATATGCTTGGCCAGCTCCAGCATCACATGGGCCAGAGCCTGCTGGAACGCGTAAATATCTTCCGGGGATTCCAGCTTCACGCCGGAAGCGCCGTTCGCCATCACCAGCACCGTGTCGTTCGTGCTCATGTCGCCGTCGATAGTGATGCAATTGAAGGAACTTTTCACGCCGGACTGCACGCACAGCTCCAGCACGTCGCGGGAAATGCCCGCGTCCGTCGTAATAAAGCACAGCATGGTAGCCATGCAGGGATTGATCATGCCCGCACCCTTGCAGCACGCGCCGATGCGCACGGGCCTGCCCTGCACCATGAATTCAATGGCAATGATCTTCTCCTTCGTATCGCTGGTCATCACGGCCTGGGCCACCTCGTGTCCCTTGTCGCGGGAAAGGCCTTCCGCCAATTCCGGGAACTTCGGGTAAATGCGCATCATGGGCATCGGCAGGCCGATCACGCCGGTGGAGCACACGGCCACTTCCGCAGGCTTCAGCCCAAGAAGTTCCGCAACGCTCCTGCACTCGCCCCTGGCGTCTTCCACCCCCTGAGCTCCGGTACATGCGTTCGCATTCCCGCTGTTCGCCACGATGGCGCGGATATTCCCCTTCCGGAGGTGCTCCCGGCTCACCTTCACGCAGGCGGCCTGCACTCGGTTGGTCGTGAACGTGCCTGCGGAAACGCAGGGTTCCGTGGAATAAACCAGGGCCAGGTCCAGGCGCGTGGCCGTAGGCTTCTTGATGCCGCAGCTTACGGCGCTCCCCACAAAGCCCTGGGGCGCGCAAACGCCCCCGTCAACCGGAATATAGGATGAATCATTCATCGTCTTGAAGTGCCTTCCAGCGTATCAAAAAACTACAGGACCCACAAGCCTTCCGTTTCATCGAACCCGCACATGATATTGAAGGACTGGACGGCCTGGCCGCCCGCGCCTTTCACCACATTATCCTCCGCGCTCATCAGAATCACGCGGTTCGTCCGGGGATCATGGGCCCAGCCGATGTCCACGCAATTCGTCCGCGTCACATTCTTGGTATCCGCAGGCTGGTTGCGACCCAGAAGGCGCACGAACGGAGCCGCCGCATAAGCTTCTTCCAACAGGCGGCCGACAGACTCGGGATCCGCTCCCTTCTTCACCCTGGCCGTAATGGTGGAGCAAATGCCCGTATTCACGGGAATCAGGTGCGGGGTGAAGGACATCACCACCGTTTCCCCGGCGGCATGGGAAAGCTCCTGCTCAATCTCGCTCAAATGGCGGTGCTTCGGCACGCCGTAGGCATGGAAACTCTCATTGCACTCGCAGAACAGCAGGGGAATGGACGCCTTGCGCCCCGCGCCGCTCACGCCGCTTCCGGAGCAGACCACGACGTCCTCCGGCTCCAGAATGCCGGCCTTGAACAGGGGAATCAGGGGAAGAAGGATGCTGGTGGGATAGCAGCCGGGGGAAGCTACGATGCGCGCCCGGGCAATCTCCTCCCTGCGCCACTCCGGCAGCCCGTACACGGCCTCCTGCATCAGGGCCGTATCCGGATGGGCGTTGCCGTAATACTCCTCGTACACTTCCGGGCTGTCCAGGCGGAAATCCGCGCTCAGGTCAATCACGCGCACGCCGCGGTCCACCAGGCCGCGGGCATAGGAAGCGGCCACGCCATGCGGCAGCGCCAGGAAAGCCACCTCCGCGCCCGTGGCGGCAATCGCGTCCACATCGGAATCCGTAAACTTCAGGTCGGAACCCGGAACCTGCCGGAAACGGGGAAACACCTCCCACAACGGCTGTCCGGCATGGCGGGAGGTAGCGCACACCAGCTTCACTCCGCGGTGAGTCAACAGGATGCGCTACAACTCCTGTCCGGTGTAGCCACTGGCGCCGACGACTGCAACTTGAACTTGCTTCATGACAAAAAAGGTATGCTATGAAAAAAAGACTCTTGCCAACACTAAAGTTTTCCTATATACACCTCGCCGTCGCAAGACACGGCCCCGGTCGGTCCGATTTTATCGGGTTGTAGCGCAGTCTGGTAGCGCACCTGCATGGGGTGCAGGGGGTCGCAGGTTCGAATCCTGTCAACCCGACCACTTTTAACCGCTGTAAGTTGAAAAGCTTATGGCGGTTTTCATTTTCCGGCATATTGAAATAATTGCCGTCCGTCTGCCTCTCAACATCATGGGGATGTGGGTCTTTCTATCCATGAGCCCGCGTCAATGCGGAAAAATTAGGAAAAGGAAAAAAGGACGTGGAATCGTTGTATTCTGCCCATTTGGCGTTTCCGCCTGACGTTGCATGCGGGATGACTTCTTTTTGAAATACATGCAAATTCCTTTCGCAAGGTGTCTGTCCTGAAACAGGTTCCCGAGTAATCAGGAGATATGTATCCAAGGAAAAACAGGATGTTCACCAGCCGGGGTTATCCCGAACCAATTAGACAACAATCATGAATGAGATTATCACGATTAACGGAATCCTGATGACCACGCAGAATGAATTTTCCGCTCATGCAGGAAACGCAAGCATTCACGTCACGGCACAGGAAAAGGAAAAATGGAACTCAGGCGGTCAAGGACCTAAAGGAGACAAGGGCGATCCGGGAGCCCCGGGACCGGAAGGCCCCCAAGGCCCCAAGGGTGAACCCGGCATCCAAGGGCCTCCCGGCCCACAAGGCCCCAAAGGGGACAAGGGAGACAAGGGAGAAACAGGCCCGGCAGGTCCGTGCGGTTCCAGTGTGGCCCCGGGCTGTTTCATGTGGTTTTGCGGCAGCGTAGCGCCGGCGGGCTGGCTGGAATGCAATGGGACAATTCTCCAAATCAGTCAGTATCCGGAATTATACGCGGCGATCGGCACGACCTACGGCGGTGACGGCGTAACTACCTTCGCCCTTCCCGACTTAACAAGAGATAACGGGTTGTTCATCCGTTCAACTTCTATAGAGAGAGCCGTAGGCAGCATGCAAGAAGACGCTATCCGCAATATTACAGGGAAGCTGTCAACATATATTCAACTTGGTTCCCCAGGTGGAACTGGCGTATTCTCAAAAACAACAGGTTCCAATCAAAGATATGCGGGTCATACCGAATATACGACCAAATTTACCGATAACCTAATTTTTGATGCATCCGACTCTGTTCCGACGGCTGACGAAAACCGACCCGTCAATATGGCTTTAATGCCTATTATCAAATATTAATATAACAATATTTTTTCTATAACATATTGGTAATGAATATATAGTGAAAATATAGTTCACACGTCATGCTGGAACAGCATATTGCAGTTGCCACTATATTGACGCTTCCATTATGTTGATATACCCGTGATGGCGACCAAAGTACTTGCCACTATTACCAACCTCATGGATCCAAAAAGGGACCCGAAAATGAAAAAACAACACACGGAAGACAGACGATAGCAGCAAGTACTTGAAAAAATTAAAAACTATGATGCGGAATAACTAATCCGCTCTTCAAGCCGTGTCGAACAAGCCACGGCTTTTTTTTGGCAAAAACAGAATTATATTGATTCCTTTTTGTTGATCAGGAAGATTGCGTATAGAAAATATTGGAGAACAATGAGTAGAAGCGCAGTTGAATCTCATAAGGGTGACAGATATCAGAATTTGCTGGCCGCCCAATACATTGCCGAGATGATGGATGAAAAGAGCGGACAAAAAATCGTCCGGATGGAAATTGAATCAACACGCGTCCTGGATGGTGGCCCGATAGAAGTAGAAGACTTTATTATTCATCATGAATCGGGCAGGAAAACCTACTGCCAGTGTAAAAAAAATCAGTCAGCCCGCAAGGATTGGACTATCCACGGATTGGGGGCAGAACTGAATAAGGCATGGAAGCTCTTCAAAAGCGCTGATGATATCGAATCCATTGATTTTTATTGTCAAGACGGATTCGGTGGCTTGGGAAAACTGGCGGAAGAATCCCGTTCTTATCCCGATGTACACTCATTCATCCACACCGCGATCAATACCAATGCAACAATAAACGCCATTTATCAAAAATTGAAAGAAGTCCTGGAGTTTCAGGAAGAAGACCCCGAGCTTTGGAAATTCTTAAAAACGCTTTTTTTCAGAACCATTGAACAGGAAACTATCAGGAAATATACCCTCCTGCACCTTTCTTCCATAGCGACCAATGCGGATGCTGCTCTGGACGCAGTGCTGGAGCTGGTTGCAAAGGCCAATGCCCGGGAGAAAAAAATTGGATTGGAATCAAGATGTACCGACTCTTCCTTCATCACCCGCCAGGATGTTCTGGAAAAATTCTCAAAGAACGGTATATTACTGTCTCCCAGGTATCCCATAGAAATTCTGAGAGAAGATATCCAGAGAATTTCTACCATTGGACGAAGTAGTTTTCTCAGGGAAATAGGAGGGGAAAGAATTCCACGGCCAGAAGTGAAAGAAATTCTTCAGCATCTTGATGACGGAAGCAAAACCATGTTGCTTGAAGGAGGACCGGGCGCCGGAAAAAGTTGTGTTCTCCTCAATCTTGTCGATCAACTGGAACAAGATCCAGACGCTCCATACCAAGTTATTTACCTTCAAACCAAGGAATTTGACGGAATCGGGAATGGCACAGACAGGATATCTCAAGAACTGGATCACGACCTTCCCCGCAAAATAGCCCGATTTGCAGAATGTCATCCCGTCGTCGTTGCTATGGATTCTCTTGACGTCATCGCCATCTCAACAGGCGGCGCTGCCTTCAGATACTTTTCCACCCTGATTGATCAACTCAGAAATATTCCCAATATCTTCATCGTCGCTTCCTGTAGAACCTTTGATGCTGCTTATGACTCCCGGCTACGGGCTATTCCCTGGGAAAAACGTATCTCCGTAAAACCCTGGGACTGGAAGGAGGAGATTGTTCCGCTTTTTGAGAAATGGGGCTGGAATGCCTCTCAAGTGGGTGACAGACAGAAATGTCTTCTCTCATCGCCCTACATGCTTTGGATCTATCATGAACTTCGTCAGCAGGGAATGGTCCCTACTCAATCGAATGACATCGACCTTCTATCCGGATATTTGAAGTTTTCCCTGAATGAAAAAATGGGAGAACCTTCCCGCAAAAGAATCGAAAAATCTCTCCATAGGATTGCGCTGAGAATGCTGGCCCGGCACAGAATGGAAATCATGGAAGAGGAAACGGAATTACAGGAGGAAGATATTCGTATTCTGCAGAGCCTCCATATTCTTGAGAAATCAGGGCATTCCAATCTCAGATTCGGCCATCAAACCTATCTGGATCTCATTTTGGTAACAAATGCCATCCGACAAGGAAAAACCTTGTCTGCATACGCAGGAGAACTGCCTCCTGTTCCCTTTGTACGCCCCATTGTCCGAACATACTTCTTTTACCTCAGAAGCCACAATTCCGAACGATTCCGACACGAATTAAGGGGGCTTCTGGACTCCAGCCAAATTGCCTTTCATCTGAAAAGGCTGATGGTTTCTTCTCTTGCAGAGGTCATGCCGGAACCCAATGATCAAGCACTGGTTCGTTACCTGTTCCAGTCAAAAAATGAGTTGTTTTTGCTGTTCTTCAGAAACATCAAGCAATACGAATGGTTCCTGTTTTTGAGAAGAAACTGGTTTGATGCGATTTGCAAGTCACATGATGAAAGCTGGCTCGGATGGATGGTCCATCAAGCCGGTGAATTTTATGAGTTTCATCCAAAGGAGATTACTGATTTTTGGTTAAATGTACTGGAATTCTCCTGGCCTAATCATGAAAGTCTGAAAGAAAATATTATTTCTTCTCTTGAAAAACATGATATCGCCAACATTAATGAAACGTTTCCCCTTCTAAAAAATATTTTAAGCCATCGTTATCAAGACGAATATGTCTCGTTCTCAGTTGAACAGATCCTGATGAAGATGCCCAAGGGTGAAATAGAAAAATATGATGATTTACTTTTCTCATGGGTAGCAAACGGCTATGACCATCACCTTCCGGAATGTCTCGAAACACTGCAAAAAAGCTTAAGGTGCTCAGGAAAGCATTTTTCAAGGAATCACGACTTTCTGGAAAACGCCATCAAATCATCTCCCTGTCTACTAGGAAAGTGCCTGGACCATATCATTCAATGGGTAAATTATTTATATGAGTCTGGAAAAGACAGGAAAAGTCATCTTGATTATCATTTCTCCCATTACGGCAGCCTCCCTCTTCTAGCCTCTGAAAAAAGAATTTTTCCTTTCTTGTAACGCTGGTCAGAAAGGCCTGCATGGAAAAGAGTGCCCAAGAGGAGGAATGGTGGACAAAAAAACTTCCAGATCTAATGCGGGAAGTTGATAAAAATCCGGCTCTTATGTTTATTGTAGTTTCTTCATTATTAAAAAATCCGGCTAAATATTTGGCAGAAAGCAAACAACTCATCACACATTTCATATCTAAAGAAAGCAACATCTTCATTCACGAATTATGTCAATTATTTAAATATATTTCTCTATATCTCGACGAAATAGAACTTCATTCTATGATCGATCCACTTTTTGACATTTATCAAAGTAATAATGATGCATGGAAAAAAGAAAGATCTGTTATATATCTTAAGGCCATCCCTCAACCATGGAAAACACAAAAAATAATTGCCTTGCTTGAGATGGCCAAACAGGAAGGGATTTCCCCACACCTCTGTCTTCCTGCTGATGAAACCCAAGTATCGAAAAGCATCTCTTCAGCTGTTCCTTCTGAATGTTTCTTGCGTTTTTCTGAAAACGAAGTTTTACGAATCCTGAACCATTTCCATGGAATAGATGATCAGAACCTTTATAAATGGAGTAGAGCCAGACATCGGGGATCAATTGCAGAAAGCCATTAGCACAGCTCCCGCACAATTTGATTACCTATGGAAAAAATTGGACAGACCTTGATGAACAAATACACAACGCTGTTTTAGGAGGTCTCACAGACCATCTCTATCATTTATATGGTCAGGCAAAAGAAGACAAAAGGGAAGTCAGAGAAGAACCGGAGGTACAGGAAATTGCAAATACAATTTTATCGTTAATAAGAAAACGGAGGACATTCGTGAAGACACTCTCGCTTCAGCGTTAAAAGCCAATTCCTTGATCGTTTTTGAAGATGAAAAACAGTATCAGGAAATCATCAATTACTTAAAAAGATTTATCAATTACGTTGATCAATATGTGGAAGAGATAGAAGAAATAGATATAGGAAGAGTACTGAATTCTCCCATTGGATCGGCAATCCAGGCAGCCTTCATTCTTTTTGAAAAAAAACGAGGGAAAGGAATCTCTTCTGAGCACATGCAATTGCTCAGAGATTTTGCCGTGATGGAAAATCTGTCAGTCAAAACATTCTACATATATAGGATGCTTCCGTTATTGAGTGATAACCGGGAAATGGCATGGGAATTATTCAATGAAATGGTTACAGATGAACAACTATACGGGACAGATGAAGTTTACCATTACCTCTATTACTGTTATCACAAAGAAATTGATTTAGTAATACCTCATATGAAGGCCATGCATGCATCTCAAAGTGACTCCATTGGGAAAAACTGGGGTCAATTGGAGGCCTTATGTTATCTGGGCAATAAAATTACCAAAGAAGTTTTTGAAGAAGAGCTGAAGTCTGCCCGGACAGACACCTCATGGAAAGGCGCTTTAAATGTATATCTTTCCAACTTAGATGATCGCCATGACGCTGAAAGCAAAAATATCATCAATAAATGTCTGGAAGAAATCAGATTTATTTTAGATTCAAAGAAAGAGGCATTAACCAGAGAAACAAATCTGATCCATACATTTTGTTCATCCGAGATTCAAGATCACACTCTCATCCAATTAGTAAAAATAATCCTGGAGAAAAAACCTTCCATTTGCATTAAGGGCCATACTTTCTTTTCATGGATGGCAAAAGCGGCGCCCAATCATATAGATACCATCCTGGAAATGATGGAAACCTTATCCCAAAATACAGTCGCTGAAGATTGGAAGTACTTTTATGGTTCTGAAATTCTTACTGTTATTACGGAACTTTTCAAGGAGGGAGAAAGCAGAGAAATATCCGATCAGGGACAGTTTTTGCGCCGTTCTCTTGCCATCATTGAACGCTTGCAGAAAAAGCATGTAAATCTGGATGACTGGTACAATAACTTTGAACGGACATGAAATGACGCCATCAACAAAGTTATTTGATTTACAATAAATCATCTATCATCAAATATCCAGCACGTGCAATCAGGAAACAAACCTACCGCCAGACTGGAAGAGAAAAACACGGCCCAGACTTCTTTTTCAATTTTCAGGGAACAGAATCAAAGCAGGACACTACCCCGTCTTTAAAGGAAAAAAATAATGGAGGTTCAACAAGTAAACAAGGAAGAGCACGTGGAAAAAAAAATTCCAGTCCTGACCATCCCCACGTCAACACCATGACGTTGGAAAGAACCCCGCTCACAGATGCTGATCGCGAATTTTCTCCTTCAGAAGCTGTACTCAATTCCTGGATCGCCATGGAGATCCTATCCCCCATGACTTTCCGTAAACCGGAGAATTTATGTGACGGAAACTCTAAAAATGTTATCCGGCTTAACGGCTGGTTCGTGCCCTGGGAATATGAAGATAACAATTTCCGAAAGGGCTATCGGATTTATTACCAAATTATTCTCGGCTCCATCTCCATGGAGGGAGCCGTAAAAGAATTGCTTAACGTTTATTCAGACTCCCGGGAACAACGGCCGTCCTCTTCGGGAGAAGCAGTACTGGCCAGCGTCATTGTGGACGCAACAGGAAAAATTGCAGGGCAAAATTCCATCGCCATTTCCAGCTTTGGATGGGGTGTTCCCATCGCGTTAAAAGGTGATTTACGCCGTCTGGAGCAGTGGCCGCTAGCCGAGGAGGATCTCATAAACAAGCTTACGGCCAGATTAAGCAGAAGAGATGAGGACGGAAATCTGCTGCCTCTTCATTCATCTGATATCACGGACGCTTACAGGTGGCTGGTCAACATCCTGGGCCTGGATAAGGCTTTGGTGAAAGAACCATCCTTTATCCTGCGCATGTACCAATGGAACCAACTCAAAGAAGCCCCGGAACCTCCTTTACTCAACTCATTTTTTCTTAAGGACCTTGACTGGGCCAAACGATTGTCACAGAAAAAAAAGGCTGCCGGATAATCTGAGACGCTATCTTGGAATGCTGCCGCCCCTTGAGCGTTGGGATATCCTGCACGACCATCCCGCCGTCAGGCAAATCCTCTCTCCGTTTCTATTCCCATTGGCTGCATGGCCCGGCCAGGGACGGCATTCCCTGGCGCCACTTCAACAATGTGCTGTCAACATCGCCCTCTCTGAATTACAAAATGGAGGCATCCTTGCCGTAAATGGACCACCGGGAACAGGGAAAACCACCTTGCTCAGGGATATCATCGCAGGCATCGTCTTTGAAAGAGCCAAGGTGATGGCTGACTTTAACGATCCGGAAGACGCCTTCAAGTATTCTGGTGAAAAGGTGAAAAGAGATCGTGCTTGTCTCTACCTATACTCTCTTTCACCCAAATTGAAGGGGTTCGAAATCGTCGTCGCCTCTTCCAATAACAAGGCGGTGGAAAATATCAGCCAGGAATTGCCGGGACGCGATGCAGTAGCGGAAGAATGTTTTCCAAAAGGATACTTTTCCACAATATCCGATGCTCTGTTTTCCAGAAAAACATGGGGTCTCATTAGCGCCGCACTTGGAAAATCGTCCAATCGCTTTCATTTCCGGGAGCAATTTTGGTGGGATAAAACTACGGATTACAGGCATATCTCAGGTACATAGGTGGTCTTTCCAATGCCAATGGCACAGACACAACATGTGTTGCCCCTATTATTGAGCAAGAAGATGCACCCAAAGATCATGAAGAAGCACTGAAACGGTGGCATAAGGCCAGACAGCATTTTCTTGAAATCCACAAGGAAGTGGATCAAGAACTCTCCCGGTTGCAAACTATTCACGACCTGTACAGTGAAATTTGCTGGCATGTTGAGGAAATAAAGGAACATGAAAAAACCTTGTTTCCATTAACAGAAGAACATCAACAACTGAAGGAAATACTTAAACAGAAAGAACAGGATATTACCCGGAAGCAGCTTTCCTTGTATGATTTAACGCTGAAATACAATGAACTTAAAGCCAGGAAACCGGGATTTTTCCGCCGTTTGTTTTTCCGTTCTATTTATCGGGAATGGTTGCATGCAACCTCTGTAGGGGAAAAGACATTTCAATCTGCGGAAAAGGATCTTAACCAGGCGAACGAGCAACTTCTTCATCTGAAGGAACAACGAACTGCTCTGAAAAAAAGGATATTGGAAGAAGAAGAAACGCTGCAATACCTTTCCGATCAAAAAAACGATAAGATCCGCCGTTACTCCGAGTGTACCCGGAAACATACCGGAACTTTTATTGATGCAGATTACTTCTCCCAGTCTCATGAACAACGCCAGACAAGTGTCCCCTGGTTAGACTCCCGGATAACACGTCTGCGGGGAGACCTTTATGAAGCCTCCATGATGCTTCATAAAGCCTTCATTGACGGAGCCGCAAAACAAATACGCCACAATTGCTGTGTATTTTTTAACAATCCCGGCAACAAATCTCTTGGAACCCCTGAAGAGGATGCTCTCATCAACGATTTATGGGCGACTTTATTTCTCATTGTCCCCGTGGTCTCCACAACGTTCGCTTCCTTTAGCGCCATGTTTGCCGGGGTAGCAAAAAAAGAACTTGGATGGCTTCTCATTGATGAAGCTGGGCAGGCCCTCCCACAGGCGGCTGTAGGAGCGCTGCTGCGCTCCAAACGAGCCGTCATCGTTGGGGATCCGATGCAAATTGAACCTATTGTCGCATTACCTGATCACCTGACTAAAACCATATGCAATCATTTCGGCGTTAACGCCGAAATTTACAATGCTCCGGAAGCTTCTGCTCAAACTCTAGCGGACCGGACGACAACTTATATCGGACGCTTTGAAACACCTGATGGAACGAGAGAAGTCGGAGTACCTCTTCTCGTCCATCGCAGATGTGCCGAACCCATGTTCTCCATCTCCAATGCAGTCGCCTACGACAATATGATGGTACAAGGCAAAGTTCCCGGACCTTCCTCCATCATTCAGGCGGCAGGCCCTTCACGCTGGATTCATGTGGAAGGGACTGCCGACGGCAAATGGTCCAGAGAGGAAGGACAACATGTCATTCGCCTTTTGCAAACCATAAGAAATGGAGGATGCGAACCAGATTTATATATCATCACGCCCTTTGTCGACGTGCAGAATGGGTTACGCTCCTTATTGGAGAACTCTTCCGTCCTGAAAGGATGGATTCACAATTCCTATCAGTGGTCCCAGGAACACGTAGGAACAGTTCATACGGTGCAGGGAAGAGAAGCTGAGGCAGTCATTTTTGTTCTCGGAGCTCCTGAAATGGAGCAGGCCGGAGCGCGTTTCTGGGCAGGAAAAACCCCCAACCTTTTAAATGTGGCTGCAACCCGGGCCAAAGAAGTCATTTATGTCATCGGCAATGCAAAGGCATGGAGAAATAGCGGAGTGTTCAAGATTCTCCATCAGAAACTATATTCCTCTAATAGCTGATATGCTTCTTTTGATCAACTTGCCTTATCTAAGGCATCCCGACCAGATAGAAACATCCTTCTGAAGTTTTTGACGTTTAAAATGATTTTACATTGTTGCCTCATAGAGCATTTGTTATAAGCGGCGCGCACTGGAGAACATGTCGGCATCATGGAATGCCGTTTTGCATGTCCTCTTGGAGGAATTAAACAACTGCCCATTCGGAAAAATGAAATACATGGAAAAAATCCTGATGTTTCTTAGCGTTTTAACGGCATGCACTCTTCCGGCATCGGCTGGGAATACGCCTGCTGCAAGCATTCCCTTTGAGCTGGGCACTGCCAGCCGCATTTACGTGAAGGGGAGCGTCAATGGCAGCCGTCCCCTGCGTTTTCTTTTTGATACCGGAGCCACATCCATGGTCATCAGCACCAATTCCCTGAAAGGCGTTCCAATGGAATTCAACGAGACCGTCGTCAACCACGGCGCCACAGGGTCCGATGAAGTCCGCGGAAGCACGGAGAACCAATTCGCCATCGGGGAACAAGCCATGGAGCACGTTCCCTTTATTGCCATTCCCTACTCACCGGACCAGTGGGACGGCGTGCTGGGCCTCTGGTTCATCCAACGGCAGGTAACGGAAGTAAACTACACGGACCGGAAGATTTACCTGTATCCGCACGGTTCCTATACGCCGCCGGCGAATGCCATCCGCCTGAAGATTGAGTACGTGATGGGCGTTCCGGTTGTCCCCGCACAAGTGACGGTCAACGGAAAAACCCACCAGCTCCGTTTATCCGTGGATACCGGCTCCGACCGCGTTCTGGACCTCAATACGCCTTTCGTCAAAAAACATCATTTGCTGGGCAGCCAAAAGCCGTTTTCCATTTCCCGCATTTCCAGTTCGGATTCCCATACCGGGGTTCTGGAAAACGTCATGTTCGACAGCATCCAACTGGGCGGCTGCAAGCTTCCGCTCATCCCCGGCGCCTTCTCCACCGTCACCAGCGGTATTCAGAGCATCGCGGAAATGGACGGCGTCATGGGCAACAACCTGCTGAAACGGTTCAACATGGTCTATGATTCCCGGGAAGGGTATATTTACCTGATTCCCAACAATCTGCTTTACACCCCGTTTTACGACTGTCTGCTCCGTCCGCAGCCGGACCCGGCCCTTTCCCCCCGGGAAGTAAGGCGTTCCGTCAACGCTCCACCCTACCGGGCTCTTCCGCGCAGGTTGATGATGCGCGTGCAGAGGTCCACCAGCCTGTTCCCCATGCGGGAATGCAGGACCCGGTAGATACCGAAGAGGGCGCACCGAACGCGGAAGTCGTTCCCTTTCGCAATGTGTCTCAACAGGCGGAAGGGGGATTCCGGGGATTTGACGAACTCACACCATTCATATTTGTCCAGCAGCGTCCGGACGGCGTCCAGAGCCTCCTTTTTTTCTGCCGCCGTCTGGTTCAACAGGTTGGAGGAAAAGAGCTGGATGCTGCCGTTCAGCCAGTTCAGCACCGTAATCCCGGCTCTTTCCAGCACGCCCTGTTCCCGGTAGGCCGCCGCAATCAGGTCAATGCGTTCCAGAGCCGGATAAAAGCCGGAACCCTTTGTCCGGGGCCTTGTACACGTTCACCAGGGAGTCCGGGCGGGTAGGACGGTAGATGTACAGGCAGTCCGGTATTTTCACGATTCTTTTCACATAGGGCTGGAGCAGGTTGTTGAAGAGGGCGTCGCTCCCCTGCCGCATCCCCGCCCTGAAGCGCAGACCCGTCTTTTTCAGGAATTCCGCCCGGTACAGCTTGTCCCAGCACAGTTCGCTGAACGGCCCCATCGTCGTGAAGTCATAGTTACCGCAATGCCATTCCGGGCATTGCAGGCCGTTGAGCATGCTCCAGCGGACGGAGAGGGGCATGTCCCCCGCAATCGTCGCCCCCATGCACGCCACGTCCGCCCGGTATTCCTCCGCCGCCAGATACAGGCGCTGGAACATGACGGGGGAAATGTAGTCGTCCGGGTCCACAAAGCCGATGTATTTCCCGGAAGCCGCATCCAGCCCGGCGTTCCGCGCCGCCGCCACGCCCGCATTCGGCTGGTCGATGACGACGAACCGTTCATCCGCGGCTTCATATTCTCTCAGGATGTCCAGGGTTCCATCCCCGGAGCCGTCGTTGATGCAGATGATTTGAATGTCCCGGAGCGTCTGGGCGCAGACGGTATCCAGGCATTTTTTCATGAAGGGGGCTACGTTGTAGCAGGGAATGATGATGGAAACGAGCGGCATGTTTTTATGAAAATAAAGGTTAGCGTGATGAAGAAGAGTTTAATTGACGGAAGAGGTCCATCCACGCGGCGCAGACGGCATCCATCGCATAACGGGCCGCCTTGTTCCGGGCGGCTGCCCCCATGCGGCTCCTTAGCTCCGGCTGTTCCATCAGCCGGATGATGGCGCGGGCCAGGGCGTCCGTATCCCCGGGGGGAACCAGCAGGCCGTCTTCTTCCGGGGAAATGACGTCCCGCGGACCGCACGGGCATTCAAAAGCCACGCACGGCACGCCGCATGCCATGGCTTCCACCAACACCATGCCGAAGCCTTCAAAGAGGGAGGGGAATACCAGCATGGAGGCTTGCAGCAGCTTTTCCCGCACCTCCGCCGTGGCGCCGCGCAGCAGCACGTTTTTTTCCAGCCCTTTTTCCCGGACCAGGCGCTCAAGAGAGCCGCGCTCCGGACCGTCCCCCCAGATTTCCAGTTTCCAGTCCGGATGAACGGCGGCCACTTTTTCCCACGCGCGTACCAGCAGGCCGAATCCTTTCACCGGAACCAGCCGCCCAACGGCCACAGCCGTCGGACGGTCCAGGGAGGCAACCCGCTCCGGCCGCCATACGCACGGATTGGGAATGACATGCACTCCCCGCCTGCCCTTCCAGTTTTCTTCCCGGTCCTGCCGGGTGAGAACGGCGGTAGCGTCATAGGTTCCCCTGCGGAGGCCGAATTCATAGAAGTCGGAAAGAGCAGCCACCACGCGCGCACGGATTCCCCCCCTGAAGCCGCGCATAGTCCTTCCGGTACGTTCCGGAGTAGTGGAATTCGCGCACGGTTTTCCACGGCTTGCCGCGCGACAGGCGCGGTATCATGAATTTTTCCGACTGCCCGACGGAGACGACTATATCCGGACGGAGTTCATCCAGCGCCTTCCGCAGAGCTTTCGCATGCCTCCTGCGCCGGACCAGAATGCCCTTCAGCACATACAGGAATCCCTTCCAGTCGTCCTCATAGTAGTTCACACCCAGGTGAACCACCTTCACGCCCGGAGAGAGGGAGGAAGCGGTCCTCCGGGAATCGTTGGCCGTCACCAGCATTATTTCATTGCCGGGGATGGCGGCCAGGGCGGCAGCCTTGGCGCGGGTCACGGCCTGAATGCCGCCCGCCGCGTCCAGATCATCCAGTACATAGGCTATTTTCATCTCCGTTATTCCTTTCTTCCGTTTTTGGCCAGAATGAGGCCCGTCAGGACCACTCCGAACGGCAGGGCCGCCAGAGTCAGCAACGGCCGCGGTGATTCCCGCAAAAAACCCGGATTGCGGGCCAGCAGGGAGGCGGAGACGTAATGAACCGCCTCCATGAACCGCCGTCGCCGGGAGGGCTGGTATTTCATTCCCTCCTTCCGCAGAAAGGCGAATCCCCGCGGGTTGAGCACGTATTGGCGGAACATATTCCTGGAGGAGCCGTCCTCCCGGTATTCCACCAGGCAAAGCACCTTGTTCATCGTAAGCAGCGGGGCGACGCGGTCCGCCAGCATGTACTTGTAGCCCAGCCCCACGTATTTTTCACCGGGAAAGACGGGATACGGCGGCAATTGCTTCATCAGCGCGGTGCGGTACACCAGCTTCTTGTCTCCGCGGCCTCCCGCCGCATAAAACCCGGTCAATGTGGTTTCCTGCACATCCCCTGCAAAGGCCGTGCCGATGAGTTCGCCCGTCTTCACGTCCGCATCCAGCCCTGCCAGTCCGGCTACACGGTCACTTCCGTGACGTTCCCAGAATTCCAGGATGGAGGCCACGGCGTCTTCCGGCATCAGGTCGTCGGAATCCAGGCAGACATTGAGTTCCGTGTCCATCAATTCATACGCGGCATTGTGGGCGGCATGCATGCCTCCGTTTTCCTGATGGTGGCAGCGTATGTCCAGCGCGCCTTCCCGCATCCATTCCTTCACCAGTTCCTCCGTGCCGTCGGTGGAGCCGTCGTCCACCACCAGCCAGATAAAATCACGGCAGGTCTGCCGCCGCAGGCTTTCATAGCAGTGGCGCAGGCAGTCCGCCCTGTTGAAGGAGGGCGTGAAGACGGTGAGCAGGGGTTTCATGCTTCACCTCCCTGTGACAGATAGAGTTCCTGAAGCTTTTCCGCATTGCGGACGATGTCCAGCCCCGCTTCACGGATGAAGGCGGACGCATCCGTCCGTTGCCAGCCGTCCGCCAGTTCCGCTATTTTCCGCGCCCAGGCGGCGGGGGATTTTTTCAGGGACATAAAATTCACATGGCCCGGGACCACCGCTCCATCCCCCGGCACCCGGTCGGACGCAACCACGGGCAGCCCCGCCGCCTGCGCTTCCAGCATCGCAATGCCGAAGCCTTCAAACCGGGAGGGGAAGACAAAGACATCCATCCCCTGCACCAGGGCGGCAACGTCATCCCTGCCGCCCAGCAGGCGGATGCTGCCGCCCCATTCAGGCCGCTCCGCCTCCTGCCGGATCCTGCCCTCTCCTTCCCCGCCGCTTCCCACCAGCGCCAGCAGGGCGTCCGGCCTTACCGCCAGCAGGGCGCGGAAGACGCGCAGCAGGAATTCGTGGTTTTGGGCCAGGAAAAATTGCCGATGTGGCCCACTACCAGCCTGCCTTCCCAGCCCATTTCCTTCCGCACCCGCTCCCGGACCTCCTGGGAATAGGTGAACCGCCCCGCGTCAATGGCGTTCCGGACGACGATGGCGTCACGCGCGCCCCTGCGGCCGAAAAGCCAGCGCCCGCACAGTTCGTTGCACGTGAAGCGGTGGGTCAGGCAGGGACGCATCAGATGCTTGAGTACGAAGCGGAACAGGGAGTTTTTATCGATTCCTACCGGAGAGCTGTGGGCATGCGCCGCAATGAACGGAATGTTCCGCGCCGCCGCCTCACGATATACCCAGTAGCCCAGCTCGGAACAATGGCCGTGAACCAGCTTGTATTCCGGATGTCCGTCAAAAAAAGCCGCTATTTTTTCCTGATACGCCGCCAGACCGCGCAGGGTGATGGGCGGCAGCCTGTAAATCCGCCCTCCCAGCCTCCGGATTTCCTCTTCATAAATGCCGGGCGTATCCCGGTGCACCAGAAAGTCAAACTGGAGCTTGCCGCGGTCCATGCGGCGGTAATAGTTCATCACCATCGTTTCCGCTCCGCCGCGGTTCATGATGGTGAATACCATGAGCACTCGTTGAGGGGTCATTTTGCCAGAATTTTTTTAATGGTCAGAAGAAGCAGGTACAAACCGGGCACGCATCCCAGTTTCACGGTCAGGAAAAACGCTTTCCAATGCGGGGGGAGAGGCGCCAGAGGCAGCTCCCTGACCGCCGTCCGGCACCAGTCCCGTTTCAGCAGCCTGCGGAGCGCCCGGCGGCGCAGGAGCGCTCCGCCCGGCGCGGCGCAGATGTTCAGTCCCAGGAAAATGACGGAGAGCGCCATGCGGTTCCACAGGGCCTGCTCCGCTTCCGGATAAGCTCCGCTTTCCCGCACCTGCCGCTCCATTCGGCGGAAGAGTTCCTCCCACTGGGCCGCCAGCTCCGGCTTGTACCGCTTGGTCAGGGCTCCCGCCGCCGTCTTCCGGTAATGGTAGAAGGTGGTGGGGATGTACACCGCCCTGCGGGCCGCCCGGAACAGGGAAAGATTGCAGAGCACGTCTTCCGCGGAGCCGATCAGGGCCGTGTCCACGAAGGAGGCTTCCCCTTCCCGGAACAGGGAACGCCTGTAGAGCTTGCCCCAGGCCGTACCGTAGGAGTCCAGCCGTTCCGGACGCCCCAGTTCAGCCCCGGACGGCCCCAGGAGCCGGTTCCTCAGCCATTCCATGGATTCCCCTTCAAACATCCGCTCCTCGCGCCAGAACAGCACCGGGGCGGACGCCGTTCCATATTCCCTGGCATAGCTCCAGAACACGATGTCCGCGTCCCTTCCCAGCATGGCTTCCATCGCGTCCGCGCACGCGTGTTCGTCCAGCCAGTCGTCCGCATCCACAAACATCACGTATTCCCCTTCCGCCAGCTCCAGCCCGGCATTCCGGGAGGCGGACAAGCCGGAGTTTTCCCGGCAAGCCACCTGCACCCGGCCATCCCGGCGGCGCAGTTCTTCCAGCATGTCCCCACTGGAGTCCGTGGAACCGTCATTCACGCAGATGACCTGAATATCCCGGTACGTCTGGTTCAGAATGCTTTCCAGGCAGCGGGAGAGATAAGCCTCCGCGTTATAGACGGGAACGATGACGGAAATCACGGCTTGCCTCCTTTCCTTTCCTGAAGGATGCGGCGGAACAGGCCGTCCCATTGGGCCGTCACCGTTTCAGCCGCGTACCGCTTCACATTTTCCCGCGCTTTCGCGGCCATGGAGGCGCGCAGTTTTTCATTCCCCATCAGAAGTTCCAGGGCGGAAGCCAGTTCCGCCACCTTTCCCGGCCGCGCCAGAAGGCCGTCCTCCCCATGGCGGATGATGTCGCCGGGGCCGCAGGGGCAGTCAAAGGCCACGCACGGCACGCCGCACGCCATGGCCTCAGCCAGCATCATGCCGAAGCCTTCATACCGGGAAGACATGGCGCAGATGGAAGACCGCAGATATTCCCGCATGATCCGCCGGGTGGGCGGATGCAGCAGAAAACTTTCTTCCAGCCCTTCCCGGCGTATTTCCTCCCTCAGCTTTCCACCATCCCGCTCCGCTCCGAACAGCTCCAGCTTCCATTCCGGAAATTTACCGTGCGCCTTTTTCCAGGCGGCCAGAAGCGCTCCATAGTTTTTCTGGGGGGAAACCTTGCCGACGGCAATCACCCTTTTTTCTTTTCCGGAAGAGGGTGCCTCCGGATAAAACGGCAGGGGATTGGGAATCACCTCCACATTCGCCATGGGCCATTCCTCCCGGTTGCCGGGCGTCAGCACCACAAAACGGGAGAAGCGTTTTCCCAGGAACCGCATCAGGGCGAATTCCAGTTTCATGAGAGCGGAAGATTTCAGGCCGTCCGCCTGAATCAGCCGGGAAACGTGGCGTTCATAGACCACGGGGCAGCCGCAGCCCGTCAGCAGGAAGGGAATCCAGAACCCCTTGAAGCCGTCGTCGCAAACGCAAACGACAGCAGGCTTGACGGCGCGCACCGCCTTCCGAACGCCGCTTGCCCAGGCCTTCAGCCTCGCGGCGGGATTTCCCTGCATGCGCACGTCATGGACGTGAATGCCGGGCCAGAAGTCATAAAAAGGCTCCTTTCCTTCTTCATTCAGCGTCAGGATATGGATTTCATCCCCGTACCGTTCCGCCAGCAGGCGCGTCCGGACGGAGAGCACCCGTTCCAGCCCTCCCGCTCCGGCGATGCCGTTGGTGATGTATAAAAGCCGTCTTCCCATGTCAGATCAATGCCTCCAGTTTCAGGATTTCATCACGGTTGCCGTAGTCACGCCTCCGGCATTCCTCAGACAGGCTTTCCAGGCGCGCGTCATCCTTCAGCAGCCGGAACAGGGCCAGCGCGGCGCCGTCCTCGTCATTGGGGATGATGATTCCGTCCACGCCGTCTTCCAGATGCCCGGCGGAGGTCGGAAAGTTTGTAATGGCTACGGGCCGTCCCAATATCTGCGCCTCCCTCACCGCCACGGCCTTTCCCTCATACCGGGACGGCTGCACATACAGCCCGCAGGCGGCCATGTACGGGTAGGGGTTGGCCTTTTTTCCCAGAATGACCACGTGTTCCCGCATGCCGCAGGCGGCAATTTCACGGCGCAGGGACATTTCATCCCCGTAGCCGATGAGGTACCAGCGCAGTTTTTCCATCCCCATTGCCACCAGGCGCGCGGCCAGCCTGACGGCGCGGTCCATCCCCTTGGCATGGGAGAACCTTCCCACGGTGCACAGGGACGGGGCCCCCTCCATCACGGCGGAAACGTCTTCCAGAGCGGCCTGTTCCCTCACCGCTTCCGGGGAAACGATGTTCTGCATCTCCACCAGCTTATCCTCCAGTTCCGGAAAGCGGGACAGGAAGCCCCTCCCGGCCTGGGGGGAAATGGAGATGATGCGGTCATAGCTGCGCCACACCGGCAATTCACGCTCCACATTGATTCCGATGGAGGAGTAGTCCGTATGAATCCAGGCTATTTTCCTGCGGGCCAGCACCTTGTCCCGGACGATGCGGTGGGGCGTCAGGAAGCTGATGGCCAAGTCATACACGCCCAGCTTTTTCAGGGAAGGAAGAAACGGGGAGACGGCGGCGGCGGCATCGTCAAAGACGGCGTAGTTTTCACGGCCTTCCAGCCGTTTTCCAAAACGGGCGGAACGCCGCTTGGCCCACAGGCGCGCGGCGGCAATGCCCAGCCTCCCTTCCTTCAGGATGTCCTTTACCGGACGGGACAGCGCACGGTAGGAGGGAAGTTCCGGCAGAAGGTTCACTTTATCCGGAATCAGCGGCATCAGCTCTCCGGAATGGCGGTAAACGAACAGGTCCACCTGGAAACGGGAGGCGTCCAGCGCATCCAGCAGCCCCAGAAGAGCGCGTTCCGCGCCCCCCAGCTCCATGTATTGAATGGCTATGAATATACGTTTCATCTGCATGCCAGCGTGCGCATGTGGCCCATCAGCCCGCGGAAGGGGGACGTCCTGAACAGCACGAGTACGTCCAGGCCCAGCGGAATGACTACGGAAATAATGCCCCACATGAACAGGTTCGCCAGGGGGGAGGAAAAATAGGAACGGGCGCAGAGGGGATACGTCAGCGCATATCCCGCCGCCGCCAGCAGCAGGTACCATCCGTATGTGATGAAGTACCGCCTCAGGGGCTGGTGGAATACATGCCTGTACACCAGCCGGGGGAATTGCCAGACGCCGATGGAAAGAAGGCTGAGCGTCGCGGCCAGCAGCACGCCCGTAATCCCCCCACCACTGCACCAGCGTGACGGAAAGCGCGACGTTGATCACGCCCTGGAGAAGCGGGGAGTACCGGTCCTGGTGGAAGATGCCCGCCTTGGTCTTGAACACCATGGCGGAACGCCTCATGCCCACCACGAAGAAGTTCAGGATGATGACGAACGAGCAGGCCCCGGAGAGCATGTATTCAGGCCCCAGCCACCAGACGATGAAGGGATTCAGCGTGTTCAGCAGAACGATGGAGGACACCCCTGAAATCAGGAAGTTAATCAGGAAAACCCTCTTGAAAATCTCGTACACATGCCCTCTGTCCTCACTGGCGATCAGGTTCCCCACGCTTTCCGCCATGCTGTTGATCACCTGCATGATGAAGGTGGAGATGGTTCCCACCACCAGCATGTAGTTGGAATAGAAGCCCACCGCCGCCAGCCCCACGAAGCTGGAAATGACGATGTTGCTGGTGGAATGCATGAAGTAGCCGCCCACGCTGTGCAGGAACAGGGCCTTGACGTTGACGACGATCTGGCTTTTCGTCACGGCGTCCAGGGCATGGGAGACCCTGCTCCTGACGTAGGGGTACAGGGCATCCACCTTGCGCACCATCGCCACGTTGAACCCCGCCAGGAACAGGGATTCCACCACCAGGTACAGCACGTAGTTGGCCGTATAGTACAGGATGGCCAGCTTGGACAGGTTCAGCCCCACCTGGTAGACGAAGTTGATGGTCCCCAGCCTGTAGTTCTTCTGGTCCGCATTGATGAGGGAGTTCTTGTATGCCGTCAGGTACGGAAGGATGGAGTTGAAGACAAAGATGAAATACACCAGCGTCAGGTAGTCCAGATGCCCCTCGTCCTTGATGAAGCAGCCCAGGAAGGGGTACAGGCACAGGCACAGGATGAACACGGCGGCGGCAATGATGCGGTACACCTTCCGGTAAAATTGCAGCAGGGCCAGAATCCGCGGCCGGTCGTTCTCCGCCAGCGGCTTGTAGAGGTGAAAAACCACGCTGGTTCCAAAGCCGGACTCCAGCAGCGTGACAGCGGCCAGGATGTTGGTCAGCAGGCCGTTGAGGCCCAGGTACTCCACCCCTATTTCATTGACGAACAGCTTGCGCGTCACAAAGCCCAGCAGGGTCATCGTGACCATCAGGCTGATGGTCACCAGAAAGTTCTTGCCGGAGTTCAGCGTTCTCACGCCTTACCCTCCTCCCCGTTGAGTTCCACGCTCAGCCGCAGGGCCATTCCCTGGGCGAACGGCATCAGGCTCCACACGTCGGAATACATGCCGATGCCCTTGGTATCCCCCTGGCACATGTCCAGCACGCCGTTGCGGCGCGTCACCCCCCCATCAGCGCCTTTTCCGCACGGAAGGCGGCTTTCAGAAAACGCTCCTCTCCGGAAATGCGGTAGGCGGCCAGCAGCAGAAGGCCCAGCAGGGCCGTTCCGGAAGATTCAAACACGGATTCCGGCCTGGCAACCATCCAGCCGAAGCCGCCGTTTTTCTTTGCAGGGGCAGCGGTTCCTCCGCCAGCGCCAGAATGCGCCGGGCCATTCCAGCCGCCTCCGGCCTCCCGTGCCGAGCCATCAGGCGGTAAAGCTCACACAATCCCAGCGCGTACCAGCCCAGGCCCCGGGACCAGTCATACAGCCCCAGCGGGTAGCCGCGCTCCATTTCAAAGCCATGGGCGGGGAAGGAAGAACCCGGCAGCAGGGCCATGTCATATTCCTCCACCTGCTTCACCGCCAGGTTCCAGTATTCCCCTTTTCCCGTACGTGCCGCGCAGGCGGCCGCCAGCGGGCAGGCCAGCCCGATCGCATCCACGTAACGCACGCCGGGCTGCCTGCGCCTGTAGGCCAGCGTTCCCGCCCCCGTCCGCAGGGATTCCAGCAATGCGGCGGAAGCCTCCGCCACCTGGTCCGCCCCGCGGCATCCGGCCTCCAGCACGGCATAATCCAGCAGCAGCCGGTCCGCCTCCCACCGTTCCGGCTCCGGAACGGCCAGGCAATTCCTAACCAGTTCATGTTCCTCCAGACTGCGGCGCAGCTTTTCCTTCAATGCCTCATCCTTCCTGTCCGCGGCATAGGCGTGCAGACCCAGGAACAACCCAGCCGCCTGCCACCCCTGAATGGCGGCGTCCGCGTAGGTTCCCCGCGCCATCTCCCACAGGATGCGCCTGCCCTGGTCCCTTTTGGGAACGGCCGGCATGCGCCGCGTCCATGCCGCGGCCGTCCGGGCCAGGGCCTCCTGCCACGCGCGCCGGTCCTGCCAGCGCCCGATATGGAAACGCCCCGCCAGCGTCCCCAGGAATCGCCAGGCATCCACGCAAACCACGGCCAGAACCAGCAGGAGCAGGACGGACAAGATGGAAACGTACGCAATCATGACCGCTTCAACAGGGTTGAAAGTTCTTCCGGCAAACGCGCCAGGCGTTCCCGATACGCGGGGATTTTTTCCGCATAGGCGGCCTTCAGTCCGTCCTCCCTTTCCATCATCCGGACAAACGCCTTCCTCAACTCGCCAGGGTCATCCATCGCCTGCACGGGCAGCACGTGGCCGTCTTCCGTCCCAAACAAATCGCGGGCAATCCCCCTGGCCTTCACGGAATATCCTGCCACCAGCGTGGGAACGCCCGTGGAATAGGCGGCAATGGAGGCGTGGGTACGGGCGGCCACCAGGAAACGGCACCGGGAAATGCAGCCCTTCAATTCCTCACAGGGGGCGTCCCCAACCATAACGACGCGCCCCGTGTGCCGGAAACGCTCCCGCAACGCGCCCAGCGGCTTCCGGTCATCGTTGCCGGGCCACACCACATGGGGAATGAGGGCTACATTCATATCCGTAGCTTCCAGCAGGTATTCCACCAGCCGCACATAGTTTTCCATCACGGACCCGGCCCTTCCCTCATGGCCGATAATCAGGGGCTGACGTTGATGCCGACCATGTTCCCTTCCTTCCAGCCCTCCGGCAAAGGCCCCTCCTTCACCGGAAGGGCAAACGCCGGGTCCGGGTACAGCACCGTGCGGAGGCACCCGCATTCCAACAGGGCGTCGCAGGTCAGGGTTTCCCTCGCCACAATCAGGTCAAAGGCCCGGAGGTCCTCCAGCATCCGCCCCTTCATATCCTTCCGTTCCAGGGAACACCCCCACAGGACGGTGGGCACGCCGGCGCGGCGCAGCAGGTCGTTCTGCAAATAAATATGCACGGGCTCCCCGTAGCAGTAATTGTCCCCGCCGCTGCACAGGGCCAGGTCCGCACCCTCCTTCACGATGCCGCCGAACGCGAGCCGGTCAAAGGCGTCACGGACGCCCAGCACGCGCCGCCGCAGCCACGCGCCCGCATACCCGGAGGAGCACCTCCGGATGGGCCGCTGTTCCGGCAGCACCCTCACCACTTGTTCCAGCCCATAACGCCTGTCTTCCCCGCACGCGGAGGAGAATAGAACACCCTGTCCGGGACGGAGCAGCAGCATCGTGGACCTGACAATCGCCTCGCAGCCGTGATTGCCGCTGCCTCCATGGGGATATAAAAGAATCTTATGCATGCCCATTCGATTTATTTTTTCCGGCACGCGCCCCTTCCATCAGCAGGAACAGGCAGAAGGGCCAGCGGTTGAATAAACACATGCTCATCCACCCGGGACAGTGGAACACCCCGGGATAAGCGCGCAGCAGGTTGTTTTCCGGCGTTCCCACAATGGTCCTCACCGCTTTCATGCGCTCCGCCAGGCCGTACCGGTCCCTGAAACGGTAGATTTCAAACAGGGCGTTGTACACCAGCCCCCACCAGCGGAAGGCCAGGTATTCCTCGATTGACGCCCCTTCCAGCCCCTGGTATGGAAGTACTTCCGCTCCAGGCGGAACTGCCTGACAATCCAGATGAATTTTTCCGGGACAAAACGCGTGGACAGGGTGCCTTCCTCCGCCCGGCGGTAGAAGTATCCGGCCTTGTCCACCGTTCTCAAACGCCTGATGTATTTCAGGTACGCCATGTTGAACATCAGGTCCTCTCCATAGGAAACGTCCTCCGGAAAGCGTATGGAATGCCGGGACAGCAGAGTGCGGCGGTACAATTTCACCACCGGGCCAAAAAGCAGGAAGGAGCGGAACAGCCGTACCCAGGCTTCCTCCTCTCCGGGCCTGGCGTCCAGTTCCATGGGCTGCGGCACCGTCACTTCATCCTTTTTCCCGGCGCGGACGGAGCACAGCCCTTCCACCACCAGGTCGCAGGCGCCGTCCTCCACGGCGGAGACCAGTTCCTGAAGGTAGGAGGGGGTCACCCAGTCATCCCCGTCAATGAAACACAGCCAGCGGCCGTCCGTTTCCTTCATGCCGCGGTTCCTGGCGGCGGAAACCCCCATGTTCCTGTCCAGATGGATGACCCGGACGCGCTCGTCCCCGGAAGCCAGCCTGTCGCACAGCGGGCCGCTCCCGTCCGTGGAGCCGTCATCCACCAGGCAGACGTCAAAATCCGTGAAGGTCTGGTCCAGCACGGACCCCACGCATTTTTCAAGGAAACGCGCGGCGTTGAACACGGGAATAATGACGGATACGGAGGGCATGGCGGTTCAGCGCGTTTCTTCAAAAAAGTTCTTTCACGACATTCATCTGCCCATCCAGGTCAAACCGGCTCCCCCCGCGGAGCGCCCGCCCGCAATAGTCCCGGCGGTCCGCCTTTCCCGTCAGAATATCTTCCAGGGCGCGGTAAAGCCCCAGCAGGTGGTTTTCCGCAATCAACCCGAATTCCCCGTCCCCAAGCTGCTCCCGGACTCCGGAACACAACGTGGCCGCCACGGGCGTGCCGAGAATCAGGCTCTCGGAAATCACGGTGGAATACCCCTCGCTGCGGGAGGAACAGACCAGCCAGTCCGCCGCCTTCACGTAGGGATACGGATTTTCCAGTTGCCCCAGCAGGGATATCCTGCCCTGCAAGTTCCCTCCGCAATCATGCGTTCCAGCGTCTTCCTTTCAGGCCCCTCCCCAGAATCCAGAGATGGAAGGAGAAGCCCTCCTGAGCCAGATAGCGGCACGCCGCCACCAGCCGGTCAAATCCCTTCTGGCGCACGAGACGGCCGGAAGCGCAGAACAGGACGGCCCCTTCCGGACGTTCCGGAACGGATTTCCCCGCCTTTTCCCGGACGCGCGGAACGTCCACGGGGGAGTAAACCACCCGCGCATCCTGCAACGGACCGGCCAGGGCCAGCAGGGAGTCCCGGACATTCCGGGAGACGCAGGCCACCGTGTCAAAACGGCGGTAAACGGCCTTTTCCTCTTCCGCGTTCCGGTAGGCCGGCAGCGTCCAGTGGTTGGCGGCCAGGTCAATGTGGACCCAGGCCAGTTTCCGGCTTCCGGCATGGGGGGAGCCGGCGGCTATCCGCGTGGCGTAGCCTTCAATGAAGGCGGCCTCCACGTCATAGGTTCCGCGAATGAACAAGCGGTAGAAAACGGAAGGAGGGAAATGCCTGTAAACCAGCAATTTCAGACCGTTCCGGATTTTGACGAGCAGGCGCGCCCAGGGGCCGTCCTCCTCCCGGAGGGCGTCAAACAGAAAACGGACGGACACATTCCGGGGGTAGCCGGACGGGATGTCCTCCTTCCTGATGGAATAAACGACCACCTGCCACCGATTTCCGTTCCAGCGGTTCAGCAGGGTTTGCAGAATTTTTTTCCGCACCGCCGCCGGACAGGCTGTTGACAAAAACGCCACCTTCTTCATTTCATTTCCTCCAGCAAATGCTCCACCTTCCGCACGGCGCTTTCATAAATCCGCATCGCCGCCCCCCGGGCCGCCCTTTCCCTCCAATCTTCACAGGATTCCCTGCCGGAAAGGGAAATCCTCCATGCCGCCGGCCAGCGCCTCATCATGATTTTCCACAATGCGCCCGAACCTTCCCATGCCAAGCTGTTCCCGCACGCCGGAACACTCCACGGCCAGAACAGGCAGGCCCAGCGCCAGCGCCTCCGTGACCACGGTGCTCATTCCCTCGCTGCGGGAGCTGCATACGAATACATCGGCAGTGGCCATCCACGGGTAGGGATTCTCCCGGAAGCCGGGCATCAGCACGGAGTCCGCCACTCCCAGAGCGGCGGCCTGGCCTTCCAGCTCCGCCTCCGGCTCCCTTCCCCCAGAATCACCAGTTCCGCCTGCCAACCGCGCTCCTTCAAGCGGGCCAGCGCGGCAATCAGCCGGTCAAAGCCCTTCTGTTCTTCCAGACGCCCCACGGAAACAAAGCGGAAACACTTTTTTTCCGGCACTTCCTCCGCAGCGGAGGCTCCGGAACGCACGGCATCCCGATCCACCGGATTGTGCAGGACGACGGACCCGGCATGCGCTCCAAAGCGCCGTTCAAACGCTTCCCTGACGGTTTGCGACACATGCGCCACGGTTTGAAAACGGGCGTAAGCCTTCCTTTCCTCCTCCAGCGACCGGAACACCGGCCCCTGCGTCCAGGGCCGGGCCTCCAGGTCCACATGGACCCACGCCAGCCTCCGGGCCTTCCCTTCCGGAGCGGCTGCAAGAAGGCGCGTGGGAAACCCTTCCGTAAAGCCGCCTCCACATCGTAATCCCCGGCAATGCACCACTTGTAAATCCAGCCCGCAGGCAGAAAACGGTACACCAGAGCGTACTTGAGCCGGTAGAGCCAGCCCCGGCCGCCCACGATGGTGCGGTAATGCGCGTATTTTCCTACTTCCTCCCGGTACGGACCGCAGTCCACCACCGTGCACACCGTCACGTCAAAACGCTCCCGGTCCAGGCCGCGCACCAGCCCGGAGAGAACTTTCTCCGCCCCTCCCGGACAGGGATTCCACCAGGAACAGGACTTTCAGACGGGAACGCGGCATAAGACGGGCTTCTGAAACGAATTATTTTCCCGCGCACGGGGAGGAGGTGTCAGGCTTCTGTACACGGCATACCCGCGGGAAGAGCGGCCATGGGGCTCCACGTCGCACAGGACGATGCCCATGCGCTTCAGCTCTCCGTTTTTCCAGATCTTCTGCAATCCGGCCAAATCACGCTTCTTCACGCAGCCGGCCCGCATGACGTACAGCGTGACGTCGGCCAGCCGGGCGACGATGCGCGCATCCGCCAGGGAGGAGGGAGTAGGGAACGCAGTCCATGAAGATGAAATCATACTGCTCCTTCACTTCCTCCATCAGCTTCCTGATGCGGTCATGCAGCAAAAGCCGGGAGGGATGGTCCGGCACGGTTCCCGCAAACAGGTAATCCAGGTGGTCGGAAACGGGGGTTTGTTCCACCAGGGAACGCCAGCCGCCTTCCCCGGCCTGCTCCAGGTCTCCCAGGCCCGGCTTTCCGGCCCGCCCAGCAGGGCGCTGAGCGCCCCTTTTCTTAAATCCATATCCATCAGCAGCACCTTCTTTCCGGCCACGGCCAGGGAAAGGGCCAGGTTCACGGAAAGATAGGTTTTCCCCTCCCGGAACAGGTGGACGTAATCAGGACGCTGAGGGGTTCCCCCCGTTCCCGTCGGAAAGGGCCACCATGCGTTCCGCCAGCAGGGGGAAGCATTCGGACAGCTCGGAAGGTTCTTCCAGATTCACCACGATTTCCTGGTTCTTCAGCTTCCGCGGCTTGCGCGGCAGTTCCCCGTACACGGGAATGGAGGTCAGGGTTTCTATTTCCTTCCGGCGCTTCACGCTGGAATCCAGCATGGCCGCGACCACGCACAGGAACACGGGAATGGCCATCCCGGCCAGAAATCCCACCATCAGAATCTTGGGAACGTTCGGCTCCAGCGGACCGTTGCCGCCCCGCACGCCGTCCACCATCCGCGCGTTGTCTTCCGTGGCGGCCAGGGCCAGGGGATTTTCCTCCCTCTTGTTCAGCAGGAGAACGTACAGGGATTTCACCGGATTATTGCAGCGCATGGAAATGTTGATCAAATCATTCTTTCCGCTCGCCTTTCTGACGGTCAGCCGCTTCCCAGCCCCATCGCCGCATTCTTCACGGAAGTTCTCCCCGACAATCACGGGAACGTTCAGGCCAGCTTTCGTCAAACTTGGAGTTTTCTCCACGATGAAGGCCTGGGAGTCAAACCGGACTTGATTGCCGAAGACGCCCGTCTCATGCCCGTGATGATCCTTCATCCTTTTCCAAGCGGAATTCCGTTCCGGAAACGGAATCACCAGGAACCGGGCGTCAGCCGTTTTCCCTCCTGCGTAAACTGCACCGCAATAGGGGAGTCCTGATAAACTTTCCACCTTCCGGAACCCGTTCTTCTTCCAGTAGGTGACGTCCAGCTTCAAATCCCGGACTACCGTTTTCAGCAGGGAATGGGAGGAAAGCAGGAAAATCTCATTGTCCAGATTGGTGGCGCCTGTGTTGACTATTCCGTTGGTGGAGGCCAGCACCGTGGCGGCCACGGATTCCCTGGGGTAATCATCCTTGATGAGGATGGTGGTGGCCTTTCCGTACACCCAAATGCCGCGCCGCGTACAGATAGGCCAGGGGCCCATGATGCCCTGGCAAAGGGAATCACCACGCACCAGGCATCCACCATTTCCGGACAATCCGGCCCAAATGAAAAGGCCAGAATGACTAGGAAGCTGCCGGAAATCAGGTAGGGATAAATCCGGTGCTGTTCGCTACGCCGTTCACCTTCCTGTCCGACGGAGGACGTAAATGACGTCCTTCTTGGGAATGGAACAGGTCTTTCATGGGATTAAATGCAAAGGCCAGAATGACCATGGCAATGGAAGTGCCGGAAATCAGGTAGGGATAAATCTGGATTTCACTTTCAATGTTCGCTACGCGTGTTCACCTTCCTGTCCGACGGAGTGACGTAAATGACGTCATTCTGCTGTCCTGTTGAACATTTGCGCGAGCGTGGGGTTCTTGCTGCTGACGGAAATTGGAACAGGAATTGCTTCATGGCGCGGATGGTATCCTCCAGATGGTGGGCTTCCGCATGCCGCACCAGCTCTTCAAAGGCTTCCTTCAGCTCGGACATGTCATATTTCCGGGTCTGGAAAATGCGGATGCGCTGGTGGGAGGTTTCCAGCGTATGTTCATAGTCCGCCAGAAGTTCTTCATAAAGTTTTTCGCCGGGGCGCAGTCCGGTGAAGACGATGCGGATATCCTTCAGCGGAGAGAGCCCTGCCAGGCGAATCATTTTTTTAGCCAGCTCCACGATTCTGACCTGTTCCCCCATGTCGAAGACGAAAATCTCCCCGCCCTGCCCCATGGCGTTCGCTTGCAGAATCAGGCGGCAGGCTTCCGGAATGGTCATGAAATAGCGGATCATTTCAGGATGGGTGACCGTAACGGGCCCTCCCTTCCTGATCTGCTCCTTGAACAGGGGAATAACGGAGCCCGCGCTTCCCAGCACATTGCCGAACCTCGTGGTAATGAATACGGTGGCTCCTTTTCCGCTCTTTTTCAGCAGGGCTTCCCCCAGGCTCTGCACGTACATTTCAGCCAGCCGCTTGGTAGCGCCCATGACGCTGGTGGGGTTCACCGCCTTGTCCCGTGGAGACCATGACCGCCGCACCCCGTACTTGACGGCCAGGGGAGGCCAGATGCATGGCCCTTCACGTTATTGACCACGGCCGTGCACGGGTTCTCCTCCATCAGCGGAACATGCTTACGCAGGCGCCGCATGGAAAATCACATCCGGCCGGTACAGCTTCATGCTTTCCTCCAGCTGGCGGCGGCAGACATTGGTGATGGAAGTGGCAACGGGAACGTGGGGATATGATTTTTCCACCTCCTGGCGCACCAGCCACAGCGGCGTTTCCGCGTGGTCCAGCAGAACGATCCGGCGCGGGAAAACCGGCACAGCTGCCTGACCAGTTCGCTTCCTATGGAACCGGCCGCGCCCGTCACCATCACCACCCTGCCCTTGATGCCGCCGGAGATTTTTTCCATGGTCTTCAATCTGCACTTCATCCACGGCCACGCCGGAATATTCGTGAAACGACTGGAACAGGTCGTGGAAATCATCAGTTCAATCCCCTTTTCCAGGCAGACGTCCGCCAGCTTCTTATCTCCCAGCAAATCGTCCTTCCCCACAAAAATGACTCCCGACGCCTGGAACACATTCAAGGCCGTCTCCACCTCCGCGGCCTCCTTGATCAACCGTATCGGAATCTCCTTGATTTCCTTGCCGTCCGCCTCCGGAGCGGAAGTCAGGATGCCCACCACTTCATATTCCTCACTTTTCAGGCTTCTGATAAGGGAGGCTTTCAGGAGGCAGGCGTCCAGCTTGCCCACCAGCGCAATCCTCTTGCGTCCGGTCGTCGTGAGAGAGAAACGGATTCGCTGGAATTGAGGTGTTCCAGCCATCTTCTCCCGCCGATGCACGCCATGCGGCACCCGATCAGGACCAGGAAGGTGATGACGAAATTGAAAATGGCGCAAACGACATGCCCCTTGTAATACGCGGGCCAGAGAAGAATGTTAAAGAGGCACAGCAGCATGCTGGCCAGCAGGATGGCCGCCATCAGCTTCTGCAAGTCCTTCATGGTCGTGAACCGGACCAGGGTCTTGTAAACGCCGGACCGCCAGAGCATGGTGCCCGTGACAGCGAGATCGAAGAGAAGGGCTACCCCCATGTGCTTGTCCACCCAGTCACCCTTGTAAATCCATTCCCCGTAATAGCAGGCCAGCAGCGTGACCAGGGAGGAAAGCCCCAAATCCAGCAGGAAGATGAATTTCCCGCTGGCATTCAGCAGATAATGCCGGGCGTAATAGAGGAATTTTGAAATCTGGCTATGAGTCTCGGTCATAAGAGCGAACATTAAAGATTCAACAAGACGTCAATGATGCGGTATACGCCGGAGCCATAAAACGGGCAGGAGGCGGAACCACCCCGGCTGGAGCGCCAGCCGCAGCGTTTCCCGGTGGGCCTCCTCCGGATTGACCTGAACGCAGGTCAGCCAGTGGTTGGAATGGTGGCGGGAATCCGGATTTCTGGCAGGGACGCCCCGGCAGCCGGAAAGCCGGCGGCGGTTTTCATGGATGCCGCGCCTTTTTTTTCAAACTGGGAGGGGGAGGAAAGCATCTCCCGCGGCCTATGCCCGCGCACAATTGCTGAGGCGGTAATTGTAGCCTATGTGCGTGTGTTCATAATGCGGCGCCTGGTCCCTGGCCTGGGTGGCGTAAAACTTGACCCTGTTCCGGGATTCCTCATCCTGACAGCACAGGGCGCCCCGCCGGAGGTGGTGATGATCTTGTTTCCGTTAAGGGAAAAGGCCCCGCGTGCCGAACACCCGCGCACTTCCGCCCCGGTATTCGGAACCCAGCGCTTCCGCGGCGTCTTCCAGCACGGGAATGCCGTAAACTTCCCGGCAATCTCCATGATCTCCCCCATGCT